>Ga0208133_1000427_pt1 | contig 16455 bp, 8 predicted proteins | sample ColrivemetaGS535_FD_187595 | JGI IMG/M metagenome (GOLD analysis project Ga0208133, IMG submission 187595) | Estuarine microbial communities from the Columbia River estuary, USA - metaG S.535 (SPAdes) (version 2) | ecosystem: Environmental > Aquatic > Marine > Intertidal zone > Estuary | place... | reverse complement strand
ATCATTTTTAACTACAGTAATAGCCTTCGATGTACTAATAGTAGGATCGACAAATACAACGTGATTTATTACAAAACCAAACTTATATCCATTAACTTCACTAGTTTGTATAAATTCTTTTGGAAATTGTAATTGACTCTCTTTTCTACTTTTAAAAATATATCTTAATCCTCTAAAAACAGTAGAAGGGTTTTGTGAATTTCCTCCATTTGAAAACTTAGAATATCTAACGCTTTTTTTGTTTTTAGTAAATCCTCCAACAGACTCTTCTTGTGCGTTAACATTTCTAGGCATAACATCGCCTATTTTTAAATCATATAGCGCAGCATCATCATAGTTAGGAAGTTGACCTTTTGGAAATACAACGGTTGCGGTATTTCCAGAAAAAGTTATAGGATAATTAAAGTATGCCCAGTTATTTCCTAGTCTTTTAACAGGATTGGTCCAAACCGCACCAGGTGCCGCTGTTGCCGCATTAGTTGTGCCTATTGTGGTTGTGGCTTGAAAAGGTGCAGCATTAAAAATATATGTTCTTCTCACTGAGTATGTTGGTACTGCAGGAGTACCTCCAGAAACAAATATCTCATTTTGTATATCGGTTAATATTACAGTTTCAGTATAACCTCCATTCCAAATAAAATATTTGTCAAAGAAATTAAAATTAGTTGACTGTAAATCAATAATCGATAACGGTCTTCCAATACCAAAATCTAAATAACTTTTATTTTTATAAAGATTTGCATTATCAGCTAGCATATATGATGGAATCCTATTAATATGGAAATGTTCCATATTAAAAAGATCAGGACTTCTATTATAGCCATCTAAGCTAGGAGACATGTTATTAACTCCAAATGCTTCATTGACACTTAGTGGATATTCTTTCATCCTTGCATTAAATCCATCTTTAAGAACAAATTTACTAATAGTTGGAATAACTCTACCTAATACCGCTGTTTCTTTAATTTCATTTTCACGCAAACGATCATATTCTGAAGATATGGTTTCGTTAAATACTTCAATGTCTCCAGATTTTGTTAAATCATTAATAACAGATGCTCTTACATTAATTACATCGTCAGTTGAGACTGGAGATAGATTAGCATAATAATTCGCAGAGTCGATTTTAAAATCAGGACCGGAAGCAGTTTCATATTTATAATACTGATGCGAAGTTTGTATATATTTTTGTTCAGTGTCTAGTTCATCTAAACTAGAATTAGAAGTATCATAAAAATCAAAGTCAAAATCTTTAATGTCAAAGATCTGAAATCTACCGAATTTATTTTTGTAAGATTGGTAAATATTAACACTTTTTGATTTAGGAAACTGGATCTCTTTTTCAAAGATAATTCTCCATAAACCAGAGGTATAAGGATCTTCTATGATTTGTAATATTTTTGAATATGTTTCAGCATTCATCGATTTTACTAAATCTCCGACAGAAACTGCGCCTTTGTTCTCTGATTTTACTAGTAGAGCATTATTCTTAAGAGCACCTCCTACCGGATAGTACATGTTCCAATCAGAATATTGTCCTACCGAAAATCCAGTAGGAGAATCTAATGAACCATAAGATACCGTGATTGAATTAGCTGGAAGATTTGCAGTTCTAATTCCAAATACTGTTAATTTTCTATTTGAACCAGAAGCATAATCTTCTATGATAACATTATTAGAATTGTATGTTACTTTATAACCGTATTCAGTTTGACTAATACATCCTGCGATAGCTCTAGCAACATCAGAAGTCGTACCATTGCATGAGAATGTTTTCGCAGTGCTTGTTCCAGCTAATAAAGTATTATCTGCTGCAATTATAAACTCGGTTAAATCAAAACCAACCGACTTTATTTCAGTATATGGAGCAATAAACAACTTGTTTCCATTTACGGGCATGCTGTTAATTTCTAACTTTATAAAATCTTTTAGGTTAACTGAGAAATCTTCAACTTGAATAGTGTTTACTATTGTTGTACCTTTAAACTCCTCTTCTGTACTTTTATTAATAGAAACAGGTAAGAAATCATTCTCCTTAAATACTTCGTTATTTCTAATATGATAATAATCTCCATCTTTTGACTTAATCCAATTTAATGAAGGAACTCTAAGTTCATCATATTTTGGAAGCATGTCTAAATGAGTTAACGTTGTTCCAGTTCTATCTAAATAACTGACAACTGAATTTTCCTTTAAGAATATTCCTTCTCTGTTTTCAGTGTCTATAATTCTATCGATATCAAAAGAACCTTCTTCTGCTGGATTTACAAATACTCCAAAGTATCTGTAAATATCGTAGTTGTCAGCTTTAAAATCGTCAAATAAGAATTCTAAATTAATAAGGTTTGCAACAGCAACTTTATTTCTTTCAAATCCATTTGAAAATATTTCATTGCTAAATATTTCTAAGTTGTCATGCTTTACAAAATCATCATGTAAATCTTCCTTTCTATCAACAAATCCTCCCTTTTCAACATCAATTCCTCTAAAATGAGTAAATTGATCTTGCTCGTAATTGTGTGATATTGGAGATACTGGAAATTGTAGATTGGTAACGTGTTTTCTTAAATACTTTCCAACGTTTGAAGTTTCAGTTAAATTATAAGATTTTACAATTGTTGCATTTTTAAGCATGTCAACGATTCTAGCATTTTGGCCAGACTGATTATCAGTATATGCAAAATCAGGAGTAGTTCCTTTTACTCTATAAATTACAAACAAACTCGGTAGATTCTTATCTAACCAAATAGGTGCTAAGAATCTATATTGTTCTTTATAAACTTTAGTAGCGTTAAATGACGCACCGTAACTATATTGAGTTTCGTATTGATTATTATATTCTGAGTAAACAGTATAATCTGAAGCTGATCTACCAGCTTTAAATTTTATATTGTTAGGGAGATTACCAAAATAAGTAGCAACATCAAAAGAATATGCTCCTGTTTCGGTGTTTATCGGGTATTTTCGGTAATTGTTATTAGCAAGTTCTTTATTAGCGATAAAAGAATCCATGAAAACAGCGCTGTCGCTGTCTACTACCAATTTAACATTAGTCGATAGAGCAGGATTTGCTCTTAGTAGGCCGAAAGATATATCGTCTACGTTATTATTTCTTGCATCAAGATTGATTTGAATACTAGCCATTCATTAAGCGTTTCTTTTTGTTCTAAGGTATATATTCGAATTAAAAGAAAGGCTTAATGAATCTGCTGCTTATACTAACCGGTTATTGAAGGATTTGTTGTGTGTAGAATGTAAATTCAGATGGTGCTGCCAAATCTTCTCTGTCTAACCATCTTCTGTAGCCACCGCCTCCTCCGCCTCCGGAAGTATTGAAGTTAGTTAACATTGCCTTAGTGATATTAGTTACTGAAGAACCTTCAGCTTTATATTTAGCATAAACTTCTACGTCAAATTTAAATTCATTTTTCTCTCCGTCTAAAATGTCTAAGCCTATTTTCTTACTATAAGTTATGTTAGCAAGACTGGTAGTTAAGATACCACCAACTTTACCAATATTATTATCGTCACCGTAATAATCAGTCATTCTATATTGGAATATCATATCAATTGATAGAGCTTTAGAAGCTCCAGTATCTACTCTTGACTTACCAAATTTATTCTTAGCATCAACTAATAAAGATTTCTGTTCTAGTGGTGCCATAAATAAGAAAGCTCCACAAGACCTACCACCTAATAAATAAACATCGTTTGAATCAAATGACATTTTAATAGATCGACTTACTGTAGTTCCAGCATTATTTACCCAAGATACTATTTTGTAAGGAGTTTGTTTTAAACCAAAATCCATATTTACTCTTCGATTTGATACCTTTGGCATTGCAATAATTCCAGCAGCATGTAAGTCTAAAATACTTAATTGATTACTTGCAATAGCTTGATTTAATATTGGGTGGTTTTTGTGTAAATACAAACCATTATCATATGCACTAGATACTATAGTACCTGAAACACCATCAATTGATGTCGTTAGAGGAGTAAGTCCAGTATATGCGCCTGACCAAATAAAATCGTTAACTCCAGTTGTCGTAGTATACGCAGAAACTGTTGCACCATTATAATTTCTATTGGTTCCTTCAGCAGGATTACCATTAGCAAATGTCATATTTCTATTATACGAAGTACCATATTCATAATCGCTAACTCCTGTAAAATTAGAAGGAGAAGCTATATAACTTATACCAGTATCAACTGGCGCGGTAACATATAAACTATCATCGTTTGCAACGTTCTTAAATCTAGAATAGATGAATTGTCCCTTCATTTGAGAAGATTGGAATGGAATCTGACTAAACCAAGGTGTTGCTAAAGTAGAAGCTGGAGCATTTTGATATTGAATCGGTACCCAGTCATATTTAGCTTCATTGGTATAATAAGAATCTCCAGAAATCGCAGGATCAATTGTTCCAATTCCACGCCCAAATCCATTTAAAGCAGTACCTGCAAGATTTGAAGATACGTGTGCTGGAGTTTCAAAATCTCCAACTAATCTAGAAACTAATTCTAATGTGGTTGCTTTGGTATTTGCTAATTTAACTTTAAATACTTTAGTAATAATCGCGCCTTTCTTAATTCCTGATAGGGCATTAACCTCATCAATATAATGTCCAGCAAATAATTTTACAGTTGTGTTATTTGAAACATTTGTAATATTTCCAGATTCGTCTTCGATATAAACTTGAAGTTCTCCAAGAGTACCATTAATTTTAGCAGTTAAACGATCGATTTGATTCTGCATTTCGATCATTTTTTCGTATACTGTTACTGGATTCTGCTCTGCTGTTAAGAATCCAGATGCAATAGAATTTGCAGTATGCGCGAAGAATTTATCACCTGATGTGAATGATTCTCCAATATGAGAATAAACTCCAAGAGCAGTTAAATCATTATCGATTTTTACTCTAATAGTTTCTAAACTATTTTCTTTAACAATATCAGTTAAGTTTTCAACAGGGATTTCTCCTTCTGGAAAAGGTATACTAATAATAGGTGACCAATCTGAAACAATTGGATTAGAAGGAAAACCAGCTTCAGAAACTGATTTAACCATCACTTCAACAATTTCACCTGGCGAAATTGCAATGTCTAGTGAATTGAAGTTAATTGCTTGCGCATCTTCTTCATTTTCAACTTTCCAATAGAATTTTCCAGTAATCTCGTCTTTAATTCTCTTTCTAACCGGTCCGTCAACTTCAGTCCAATTTGAAAAGGCTGCTGTTTTTACGGTCGAGTTAGTAGCATCGTTAAAATTTATTTGTTCAATTTGGCTAGTAGATCCATTAGTTGAATTATAACGGTATCTAATTTTAAATTGTACAATTTCTTGTGGTTTTGAATCATTAAGAGATTTCGGTTCTGGAATTGACCAGAATCCTCTAATTCTATATTTAGGACTAACGTTATTTAAATTACTTGAACTTGCAATTGTAGCAATTTCAGTAACAACAGAAGAATATGCTTCAGTTTCAGCCTTTCTAGAAGAAAGTAATGAGTTCAACTGTGATTTGTCCTTGTCAGCCTCTACTTTAGAAGAGTACTTTTTAGTATTTACCAAACTTCTAGTTGCACTAATCGAGTTATCAATTTTCTTAATATTCTGCTCGTTAGCCGCCTTTTCTGATTTTAATTTAACAATTTTGTTTGTTGCATCGTTATCAGTTAAATGCTTATTAATTTGAACTACTTTAAAATTAGATGGTTCGATTACCGGAGTATTTGGCATAACTCCCATTGCTGCGGGTGGAATAGCATCTACCTTTAAACTTTTAATAAATTGTCCAAAATCAGCAACTTCTTTTGTGTAATATTCAGCAAGAGTCATTGATAATCCAGTGTCTAATGATACTACTAGTTCGTTAGAATAGAATCCAGCACCTGGTGAAAATTGTTCAGATTGAACTTTAGAATCAGCATCTACTGCTTTTACAAAAACAACTTGTCTCTCGTCAAAAGAAACATTAACTTCTAGAGCAACTCCAGTATCGATGTCTTTATAGATTGATAATTGATTAGCTCCTAATTTAATTGCTTCAAAACCTTCAACTAATGAAAGTTCAATTTGAAGAGTATCGCTGTTGATCGTGTCAATTTTATATCTTGTCGAGAATTTACCTGAATTAACAACTAATGAATCACCAACCTTTAATGTTTCGGTACCATCTAAGGTCTTTGCAGAATCTGTATATGTTAACTTATTAACGGTAAAAAGTCTTACTGTCTTAGTCTGAGATACACCGTCGACTATAACAGTCTTTTGTGCATTATCAATAGAAACAACATCGAAATATCCATAATATTGTACAGATCTAACCGGCATGTCTACTACCTGTTTGTCTATAACATAACTATATGAGTTGTTAGATAACTCAGTTTTAAAAGTTGTATAATTAATTCCGCTATTATTTTTATAAAGCGTATCAAATGCCGTCGTAGAAACTAGATCGTCAGCTTTAAAAACATATCTTTCAATGTATACTTGTTCAGTATTAACTGGGATTTGACCTGATAAATCAAACTTTACTTTAAGTAAAGGATTTAAAAAGTCTTCAAAAAATTCATTTGCTCTAGTTTCAAAAACACTAGGAGCTGAAATTGAAGTTATTGTCGGAGCAGGTCCTTTTAATTTACTAGTGTAAACTTTTCTAAAGGTACCATCTGGTAATTTAACGCTTGAAGCGGCTTCATTTGAACCCGAAAGAGTATCAAGATTGTTGCTTAATCGTTCTAATTCTTTCTTTAAATAGCCAAAAGAAGCGACTGGAATAGTTTTAGTAATTCCACTATTCGGGTCAAATAAGTCAATGTTAACTACCTTTGCATCGGAAGTTATTGCCTCATTGGTCTTCTCATACGTAGCAAGAGAATTATTGTACAGTTGTATAAACTGTTCTAAAAGCTTTGATATCGAGTTATTGTCGCTCATGTTATCTTAAGATGTCAATTTCAAATGACTTGTTTATTTCGTCAACACAAATAACTTCGATATATGGTTTTGAATTCAAAATTTCAGATTCGTTAATTAATCCAATTTGTTTCCATCCATTAGTACCGTTTTTATCGGTGAAGAATTTGATTCTTTTACCATTTGGTAGAAAGTTACTCTTGAAATTAAATTTCAAAACTTGTCCTTTTTTCCAACTTGTAATTGTATCGTCTATGTATATATTAATATCAGAATTCAATGGGCTGGTATTATCTAGCCATATGTTTATTCTGTTTGTATAATTTTTAAATCTTACCCATAGTGCGGTAGATGATGCTGTTCCGGCATTAAATAAGTTAGTTAATGATGTCTTAGTACCAACTTGCCAATTAGAACTAGAAACTGCACTAACATCAAAGTTATATGCATCTATCAGGTCGTAACCATACACTTTGTTTTTAAGAGTTAAATATCCTGGAACTGATTTATCTATTTCTAGACCATCTCCCTGTTTAATAACATCAATGTTATATTGAACTGAACTCGGTACTGTACCATCTAAAAGTTGATTAATTCTTTTATTTGTTGATTGTATTAATCCAAGCAGTGAAGATGAATTTGCATAATTTAATTTAGCATCAATTACTAGATTTTCTAACTCTGTTATTCTAGTTCCAAATTCTCCAACTTGACTTGTTGTCAATAATAGAGTTTCAAGTTCTTGAACCTTTTGCGCAATTCCGTCATATCTAACGTTTGCTGCCATTAATAATTTAGTTGCTTGATCTAACGCAGCTGAAGTATCTAAAAAGATGTCCATTGAGAAAGTTGTAAAGTCATTAATGTTCTTTTCAACTCCTACGTTATCTAATGATGTATTGAATTTAACATTCAACTTAAGGGCAAAAGCGTTACCATTAAGACCAGTTACATCATTCGGTTTGTATTTAGTTAAAGATGGAATATACCATCCGTTTAAATTTTGATCCTCTTTAAAGTTATCTAAAATCAATATACCATAAAGGTTCGTTGCCTTGTTAGCAGTTGTTGATTTTGAATAGATGTCATAATAAACAAGAATTGCGTTAAAACTAAAATCAGAACCCATTTTTGAGTAATCAAAAAGAGTACTTAATTCTGGATTGTTTATAATTTTAGCATATTTTGCTGAATCAAATTCGATTCCGTATGTAGGTTCTACATTTGGATCAAAGTTAATTTCACCTTGATTCGAATCCGCTAAAGCCTCACAGTCTAAATTAGCATCTGGATGAACTTGATTAGCTCTACCCTCGATGAAATTCGCTGGATTATAAATTGTTGATGTAGTATTATATTGACCTGATTTAAATAAAATTTCAGGCGTATGTCCTACTACCGAGGGAACATTAATAAAAATTTCATTATACGTGTTTCCTTGATAGTTTTTATCGTTAGAAACGTCGATGTTTCCAATGTATTTAACTAATTGTGAATATTCTGCACCAGTTTGTGTAGAATCATCTGGTTCAATAACTCTAGAAAAACCGGTAGAAACTTGTTGTGAAGTAGCAGGTTGCCACTTAACTGCACCGATTTCATAAAGCCACTTAAACATAATTTGTTCAGCGTCTGATTTTAATAAGATCGGATCGAAATCATCATCGTTTAAAATTAACTGCTCGAAATTCAGAGCATAGTTTTGAAATGTTTGTGCAAAGTGTACATTTGCATTATCAACCATAACATCATTATAGGCAGCTCCTGAAGCATCATACAAATTACTAAATTGAATGTAATTGTTTGTTGAACCCATTGAAGGGACTGCCACTGGAGATAAATTAAGCAGAGCAAACTTCGAAAATTCGAAGTTAATATCAGGATTCTGATATGCTCTAGTTAAATCTCTAGCTGCTGAAGCAAACGCGTAAAGTGTTCCGCCCTGTTCTTGTGGTATTCTTACTAATGGTGTTGCCATTTAAGTTATATTGTTTTATTATGTCAATGTTACGTTGTATGAAGATACAATGTACCACTTAGTTCCTACATAACGTAATGTTAATGTACCTTTGTTTACGATTTTAACAGATGCAGGGCCAGCGATATTAGCTACTGAAATAGTAGTTCCACCTACAGTAGCGTTACTATCTGCAATTAGAGTGATTTGCTGACCATTTAGTCCAGTATTTAGTGTAACCGGAGTTGCTCCGATAGTTGCACCATCTAGAAAATAAGTCGCACTATTAAATGCTCCAGCAGCAGGAAGTGCCGTTACTCCTGTTGTCGTTGAAAAGAAAACTGATTGACCAATTGTGAACTTCTCGTTAATTGTAGTAGCTACCGCCGAGGTTAACGCAGAAGAAGTTGCAATTACCTTACCGTTTGAAATATTTAAAGAGCCAAACTTTGCTAATCCGCTAAGTGTTATTGTTTCATTAAGTACATCAAGCAATAACGCGATGTCAGCAAGTTCTTGGTTAATTGCAGCAAAATTGTCATTAAGAGTTACTCTTGATGACGATACGCTATCGGTACCTAGAATTGTTGTGATTGTTGCCATTTTAGTTATTTTTATTGTTTTTATGTATCATCATAGTATATATCAGCGTAAAATCGATTATGCCGAGGTATATTGATATTTTGGTTTTCTTCTTGGTTTTGCCAGTAATGGAGCTACTACAGAAATCATGTTTCTTTTCGTTGTATTTACATTACCATTACAGTCAGTTACAGTCAATTGGATTGTGTAATCTCCTCTTTCGCTGAAAAGATATGTTAGCCACTGTCCTTGATATGTTACTGTTTTATTCGTTGTATTATTAAGTATTACCCATGTCTGGCTAATAATTCCAGGCATATTGGTTTTATCATAAGTCATCGTGATATGCTGCATTAGAGAAATATTAGCATGGTCGTTAAACAAAATAATATCATTCCACTTTGGATTGTATGCTTTATAGTGCACCCAACCGGAAGTAGCTAATGGTTTATAAGTCGCATTAAGATACATTGCAATAAAAGTAAAGTCATATTTTGATGAATATTCTTTACCAACTGCTAGAATATAATGTGCAGTGTCTTCAGTTCCATTGTTATTAGTGTCCATTAATATAGCATTATATTTAAATCTGCTAAAGAGTGGATATTGATCGGGCGTTAAACTATTTAATTCATCTTGAATAGCTACAAATGCGCTTAAATGACTAGAAGATAACGGTATTGGAGAATTAATAATATATGTTTCTGTCTGATGAAGATTAGTGACAGGGTCAGTACATGATATAACCATTTTATTAATTGGATTAGCTATAAATGTTCCTCCACTCTCTATAAATAAATTTATTCTAAATGAAGACGTTAAATCTGATCCAATTCTGGTAGAATCCCATGTAATTCCATATCCATCATCCCATGCTTGAGCCTTTAGATTTTTCCAAACAAAAGGACCGGTGGTTTCAGCAAAACCAGTTGCAGAACCTGTGTCTAAATATCTTGAGACAGTAGAGAAATCTAACCCACCTGAAGCATCATGCGGATAATTAGCACGATCTAGAGTTAGATACCACGAAGCAACCATGTCATCCATAGTATTGTAACTAACCTGAGGTTCTTCAAAATAACCACCAGCAAGATCCCATGTTGTATCATCTAGATTCCATTGATCCATTTCAGGTTTAAATGAGTAGAATCCGTAAAGCTCAACAGCTTTATTATGTACTACGATATCAGTTTTTCTTCTATAAGAACGAGCATTGTATAAATCATATAAATTTAAAACAATATCATATGTTCCATTATTAGGAAGAACTAGTAACATTTTTTTATAAGTTTCTACCGGACCTCTACTATTATATGAATATCCTCTAGGGCCTTTAATTACCCATTCAGCTTCATAAACATCTTTTTTCCAAAGAGTATTCCAAGTATATAATGAACCATTGTTATTAACATCAAGTAATAAGTGATCGTTTAATTCAGTAGGATTTGTTATATCACTATGAAAATTGATATTTTTATGAGAATGTGTATCATTTGACGCTAAATCAACATCGTTCCATGTGAAGGCGCATTCATTCCAATCATCTGTTAATGTATTACATTCTAAAACAACTGGACATCCGATTGGAACATTAGATAAAGTCGTAAACGTATTTAATTCTTGATTATGATATGTCTCATAAAAGTTCTCAACTTCAGTAACTATTGCATCTTGTCCACTCATTGGAAATCCAGTAGTATTATCTGCTAGATCTTGACTTACTAATCGTAAATCTTCAATGTATAATCTTCTTTCTGGAAAAACTGTAAAATCAACTTTAGTTCCAGAATTTTGAACTTGAATAGTATGTTGGTCTCTCCAAACGTTTTGAGTAAATTGAGTAAAGAAGTCTCCTTCTCCAGTAATATCAACAATCTTTGCTTGTAAAGGCAAATAGTCTTTTTGTAATCTTCTTTTAAGTCCGTATAATTTTACTAAGATTTCTTCTGGTGTAAAGTCAAAAGACTCTTTAACGGTAGGAATATCCCATTCGTCAACTCCACCATCTGGCTCGTTAAGTTTATAAACTAACGAGAATCTTGAAGTTTTCTTTAAATTAGAATTAGGTAATTCAATTGCATCATTTTTCTTTATTAAATATCCAGATGCGTTAGGATCTGATACTGCAACCGCTCTTAATTTACCATATCCCGCTGATTGCTCATCGATATTTAACCAGTATTCCTTAAGTTTGATATTATCATATCCAAAGAATTTAATCGCATTAATGATAGCCTTATAAGTACCAATAAATGGTTTTATATTGTGACCTTCTAATAAAAGTTCTTTTCTCTTTTCATTTAATAAGAGATGATCGACTTTAAGTTCGTTAACGTCGCTTGATTTAAAAATTAGGAAATCTTCTTCATGAAAGGACATTCCTAAGTTATTTAAAAGGATTGTTAATCTCTCGTCTTCGCCTTCAGTCTCTCCATATATTTTAATAGTTGCTATCAAATGAGAGTTTTTTCCATCTGCACCAACTTCGTAAATATTTAAAAGTTTGATATGGATTTTCTCCTCTTCTGACATTAATGCAATTCTACAATGAATGGCTTCAGGTGAAACATTTTGATTAATTACCTTATAAATATTACCAGTATTTGGATTGGCTTCAGTCGTATTATTATTTACGTATGTATAAGTTCCAGTGCTAGTAGAATAATCCTGCATATTCTCTATTTGAGAAGTTGCTTGATTTATCGTAAAGTTACCAGACGCATCTACTGCTGTGTTGTATAGAAATATATCTCCTTTGTAACTTTCATTATCTTGAAATTCAAATTTTATCTTTCTTGAAGTTGTATTTTCTGAAATAGGTAAAACATATTCAGATCCTCCTAATTGTTTGTAAACTTCTTCAAGGATAAAAAGATTAATAGTTTCATACAAACCAACAGAAACTCTTGGAGCAAATATGATTCCGTCCCACGACTCGGTTACTGAATCATAATTAAAATTTAATTCATGTGATGCACCATTAAAGAATCTGAGATTCGAATATTTTCCCATTATTATCTTATTTTAGTATAATTTTTATGCACAGTGAAGTTCTTATATATGTTTAGGTGCGTTACAGCATCTACATATTTAACAATAACTTCCTGTAATAATATTACAAAATCACCAACATACACGTTTCTTAATAGTGCAGTTGAAAGTGATTTCGTAAGTATGCTTGTTCTAAAGTCATGACCTAGGTTTTTTCTATTATCTTGAGTTTGAACTTGAAAGTCATAAATGCTTTCGTAACCTGCTGAAAATAGACCGTCAAATAAATTTATTTGTTCTTTAGCCATTACATTTTCTTTCTATTTTGAGTTTGTATCGTAGAGTATATTGTATTCTGTACCGGTGGTTCATCAAAATAAACTGATAACGCCGCCATTTCTCCAGCTCTTGCATCATCAGGAACTACGATTCCAGTTTGATCTTTCCAACCACCTCTAAACATTGCAACTTCTTGTTTACCAAGAATAATATCTCCAAAAGAATCTAATCCTATTACTGATTCAGGAAGCGGAGCTCCTGGAGCAAAATTAACATTTGCAGTCGTTGTATTTCTTTTAAAGAATACAAATTTCTGTTTTCCATTTCCAATAGTTTCTAAAGTCGGAGTAGAAGGAGTTACTGTCGTAGTCGTTGATGTATAATATCCGTTTTTTCTAGCAGTTTCTTCAGTTTCTGAAACGAATCTAATATTTACCGAATCAACACCATCAATACCTTCAATAATCGCAATTAAATCTGATTTTGGTAAACGATCTCTTCTTGTAATATTCATCAGATAATCAGAAACCTTTGATCTAATATCAGTGAATATATTTGTTTTTGAATATCCTTCGAAATATCTGATCTTAATATCCATTCTATAATACTTAGCAATTGGTTCTACGATTTGAACTTCCGTTGTAACCATCTGCTGGCCAGAATTTTCTAGCAAACCAAGTATTCCATTCTTCTCATCTGACGAAAAGAAGAACTCATTAACATCAAGACTAAAATAATCTTTATTCTTTGTTAATTTCTTTTTAGCGTTCGGTAACATGAATAAGTAGATAACATTGTCATCATCTAAATAACCATCGTCTGTTGTATTGTAGGCATCAAGGTATGAAAATAAACCGTATCTTGATAGGAAATATTCATAATTATCTGGTGTCGCCAAGACAAAAGATTTAGACGCTAGTGGCGCAATTAATTTAGTTGTCTTGATCGTTTCTGGATAAGCTCCCATTTTAGGTGCTAGAGTACATTCAAGTTCTAATATTTTATTTAGGTCATAAGATTGTCCACTAGAATCACTTCCTTCTGATTGAAATTTAAAAGTAATATCTTTTGAATCAATAAGATTTCCAGCTTCTCCGCCGTGCACAATATATTCTATTACTATTGAGGATCCAGCAGGTGGAATCATTCCAAAACTACCATTTCCAAAATATAAATCTAGACCTCCACTAATACCCGTTTTTATAAGGTAACCTTTAGTATCTGGCATCATATCATATAATGTTTCATGTCTTGACCATAATTCTCCATTAACTGATACTCTCGTAGCATAATGGTCTGTGTAACCTTTAGTATTAATATTAAAAGATTGAAGAGCCTCTCCAGTTGCAGTCACCGTTTGAGATTCTTGTGAACCTTGTATAATTGGAATTCTAATATAATTAAAATTAGATTTTTCAATTCTAAACTGGTCATTATTTGTTCTTAAAATATATTCTAATCCGTTTCCATTTGATTTAATAACTGAATTTGCTGAAATATTAATGGCATCTCCTGCAATTTCAGAATTTGCTGAAGTATTTAATCTAACACGAATTTCTCCAATTGCTGAAGAACCTCTAAATGCATCATGTCCTGCTAATCTAGCAAGACCATAAATAGATTCTGGCTGCTGAGCAGTTATGATATTTTGTTCAACTGTAGAGTCTTCGATATAGAAGAATATCAATTCTGATAATTCTGTCAATACAGTTATGATTTGGAAAAACGGAGAAGCCGGCGTAAATACTTCGCCCAATCTTGAGTAGAGTCTACCCATATAGGTTTTAGTATCATCTAGTAATTCACTAGCTTGGATTCTGGTTTTTTGTAAAAAGGTTAGATTTGCCATCTTATACTATGTTTATATTACAACTTGAACTGTTTCTTTACCACCATCAATGTTAATATTGATGAATATTGCATCTCTGTCGTTCGAAGATGTGTCAAACTCAACATCAACTGTCACGTTCATCATCGCTGCTAGCGGTACATATCGAGAAAGTTGCTGCTCAATTTCGTTTTTTATTTGTGAGTCATTGTAACTAAGAGTATAAACTAAATCTTCAAGATTACACCCAAGTCCAGGTTCTCCTAATACTTCTCCTTTTCTTGTAAAAAGAATAACATCGAGTTGCGCCAACAGGGTCGCAATTCTACTATCAGACTGCAATTTTATTGGGTCATAGTTAGGGTCTCCGTTAGTCTTAATATACAATTCCATTTAGTATCTATCGTATTTTTATGAGTGCATCATCCAGTCAACTCCTTCGTCGCCTTTGATTTCTTCGATTACTGCTTCTAATTCTGATTCTCCTAGAGATTGAATTGCATCTGCATTTATTTGAATATTTCCTGGAAGATTAAAATTAAAGATTCCCATTTTGCTACCCAATGCAATTTTAATCTTAGCCGCACAGTATCTAAAGAATGCCTCATCGTCAAACAACGCACATTGAGGTATTGTTTCGTAACATTCGATTATAGTATCTTTTATAGGAACTTCACCAGTGAATCTAAGTTCATGCGTTAATTGACTATAATGAAATCCAGTTGGATTGTCTAGAATGCTTCTAGTTAAATCAAAGTAACTCTCATTAATTACATAATATTGTAAATTCTCAGCACCAGAAACGGTTCCACTACCTCCATATAAACCACCATATAACATTTTTTCCATGGCAAAATCTCCAGTCGTAAATGTTACCGAAGTACCAGCACCGAATCTAGATCCAGTAGGATATACTCCATAAACTGAAAATATCTCTCCACCACCCGATGTCACATCTTCTTTTGGAAGAGTAATACTTCTTGTTCTTTTAAAATATTCGGTTTTAAATACAGAAACTGGAATTCCTATGAAAGTCGTTCTTACAGAATATTCATAATTCTTATAAAACCATTTCTTAGCTCGCTCCACTATATTCTGAACTTCCTTTCTTGGTAAGTTCATTGGAATCATACAAGACCCGCTAATATCGTCTGCTAGCAGATTGATGAAATTAGTATAACATGTATTTGACCATGATGGTGGTGTAGTAAGTCCTGCGTCGGTACCTTGATAAATATCGCTCATCTTTTAAATTATATTTTTGTTGAATCAATAATTTCAGTATCTTTAAAAACAGCTTCTTTAGTATACTTTCCTTCTCTAAAGATTCCATTATTCATTCTACCACTGTATACTCCATCGATTCCATGAACGTAACAGTTTGTCGAAACACAACTTTTATTAACATAGCATGAACCTATTTTTGAACCAGTTACCTGAGTCCCTTGATATAAATTGCATGATAATAAATTAGCTGATTTTACGTCTGACTGAAATATGTCACATTGAGTAAGTTCTCCCATTATATTACATTTTATAAACTCGTAGTTCATAATATCAAAACAATATGGTAGGTTACCGCCTTCAACCTGGACTCTTCCAGTATCGGAATCATAGTTAATATGTCCTTTATCTAATTGTCCATTGGTGAACAACTGTATAACACGGTCTTTGATCTGAGGCCAATAGATGTCGATAATATTCGGGTCGTCATTTAAATCAACCTGCAAAGTAATATCTTTCCAACCTTTATTGATGTTTCTCCAATCAAGTCTAGAGTTAATAATTTTTTTATTGTTTGTTAAGATTCTTTTTAGTTCAAGTTTATTATTACTAGAGAATCCTTCGCTTGTCGAAGTATTCCATAATTGTAATAAAAATGAATCTAATAAATTT
>Ga0208133_1000425_pt1 | contig 16492 bp, 28 predicted proteins | sample ColrivemetaGS535_FD_187595 | JGI IMG/M metagenome (GOLD analysis project Ga0208133, IMG submission 187595) | Estuarine microbial communities from the Columbia River estuary, USA - metaG S.535 (SPAdes) (version 2) | ecosystem: Environmental > Aquatic > Marine > Intertidal zone > Estuary | place... | reverse complement strand
GGTAAGATACTTAGTACATAATTTGATTCATTATATTTTTTGCAAAAAACTTCACCTAATCTGTACTCACCTTTGAGTTGTTCAAATAGAAACTCTTTGCAAAAATCGTCAAATTCTTCCTGTGTAATTTTAAACTCTTTTTGTCCTTTACCTAGAGTTTGTAAGTCTAGTTGTTGCGCCATTTTATCAAACATATTAATCCCACAATGCTCTAAAGTATTTTCCAAATAGATCCAAACCTTCTTGGATTCTATCTTCATGCAATTGATGACCTTCAGCATCATACCAATGTTCATCGGGATTCTTATCAACCATTTGCCATGTATCTTCTACTTTACCTGTCATAGGATTAGGATATGTTTTATCACTTTTAACCCAATCATACTTACTATTACCATGATGATATTTGTCACCATAATCTTCAAATGCTATTTGCTGAAAACTCCAAATCATTTTATCTAATGTTTCATCCCACCGTTTAGCACCGTCATTCCATGCCTCATCGTGTGATTCAATATAGAAATCAAAGCTTTGTTGTGTGCTATATTCTTCTCCACCAACATCTACGAAATCATGAGGGATACCCTGTTTGGTTTGTTTCAATTGAATCAATGCTGGATAGATAATAGTAGCTAGAGTGTGGTCTAATCCCCAGGTATCAAATCTATCAACTTGTACATTGATTTTCCTACGATTCCCTTTTTTAGGATACTTGCCAATATTTATTTTCATACTTTTTCAGTTACCTTGCCTTCAATAAATGCAACAAAATAATCTCCGTGCTTTACAGTAGCATATTCAATTTTCTTGTATTCTCTACTTAGTTGTGCTAGTTGCTCTAGTGAATTACCTTGACAAATAAAATCATTTGTGTCACGGTCATATAAGAAAATAATGTCATCTATCAATTCTGTTTCTAATTTAAAAACAGTGGGTCTAGTTTCTTCTTGTATAATAAGATATGAACGAATGTTTTTGCGTAATTTATACATTGTATAGAACTCGCCCATAACCCAACCTAAGGCTAAAATAAGAATGATATCAAGTAATGTCATATTTTTATTTATTAATAGTTAAGTTAGACCACTTCTTTAGTTTTTTAAACTTATTCTTTTTAGCCGTTTCTAAACCCTCAACTGTTATACCCACATTGTTATCTGTAATCAATTCTACCATAGCCAATAGATCACCCAATTCTTCTTCGAGCATTTGGATATTAGTCATTGGTTTATTTGGTTTCATTTGATCTGGTCCAAATCTAAAACACTTACTTACAGCTTGTGTAACTTCAGCACATTCTTCCTGTAAGATTAAAAGAATTTCTCTTGTATCTTCGTTCATTTGTTATTCCATCTGTAGTTATTTAATTCTGCTACCACTTCATCTAATGATTCCTGTACTTCCCAAATGCCATGGGGAGGACAGAAAACATAAGTAATATTTTCAATTATCCCATCTTCTTTTTTAGCAAGATTGGGAGTATTATATACTGTTGCAATCAAATCAATATTGATTGCAATTTTATTGCCTTTGTGTGCATCACTGGCATTTGTAAGAGAGATAAACATTATTAAAATCCAATCATATCGGTTAAGTATTTAAAAACAATTGCAAAATTAACTGCAAAAACAATTCCATCCATGTAATATATCCATTTAGGACTATTAGTATAATCTTTAGTTACAAGTAGGTAAGCAAAGAACAGTGTTGCAAGAACATTAATTATCATTGTTGTTTCCTATTTGCCTTACTCATTACATATTTTTCGTGATAGGGTTTCCAATCATTCAAGTAATGGTCATGTTTAATCCAACGATGTATACCTTTCTTTGCTTGTACTAGAAAGCCCCATTCACGTTGTTGTTTGCCCATGAAGAACAATGTAGTAGCTGGTTGTTCACCATCTAATTCAAGCCAATGATATTCACCTGGACCACGCTTAATGATACTACCTGGGCCACGCCATGTTTGAAATTCTGTAAGCATTTTGCCATCACTATCAAACACTGGTGTATGCTCCCAATAACCACCCTTCAATACAATTGTCATGTAAGGCCATGGATGGTCATGAAATATAGGATCATCACTACGTACAATCTTATGTAATGTAAGATTGAAGGGGAACCAACTACGGTCTTTGAGAAATAAATAGTAGCGGTGCATATAGTCCTCACCTGTCCTACGATCAGGGATCAAACGATAACGACCTAACTTATTCATTACTTTGTGAAATAAACTCATTACTATCTCCTATCTGATTGACTATTATAACATACATTTGAATTAAACACAAGTATAAAGGCAGAAAAAGGGTGACGAATCACCCTTTATTCATATCTCAAATTTGAGATTAAACAAGGCCCATAGACATTGCACGATAGCCAGCGGCTACGATTTCACGACTAGGGGTACCCAAACGGTACTTAGTGTATGTACCGCCAAGTTTGTTTGTACGCTTGTTAGCGTAGATTGCCAAACCGCCACGCAAGCGCAAATCGCTTACTGTTGCTGTTGGGTTAGCAAAACCAAAACGTTGGGTAATTTGCTTTGCAGTCAATTCTGCGCCTTGCTCAAATGCCTCAATAAGGCGTGCTTGTTTAGTTAATGTCATTTTATTTTCCTTTAAAAAATCGCTGTTCTCACAACGTGTTACTATTGTATAGCAATTATCAGTTGTATACAATATCTTTTGGTCACCTAGTTTAATTTAGATGTCCAAAAACTTTAACTCAAACACATCGGCTTGAGGATCAGCACCCTTGTAACCACGAGGATTACATACCACTCTGGTAGTGCCAATATTATAATCAAATGGGTCATGCATGTGACCATGTGTTACTAACACTAATTGTGGATGATCTAAAATGAATTCACTCAAATCACTATGATAACCGCCGTTCATTACATAATGAACATTATGCTTATACCTGTCATGTGTACTCATTGCACTAGGCGCATGATGTCCTACAAATACAACTTTCTTATCCTTCATATCAGCTAACACTTGCTTCAAATAACTTAGTGTTTGTTGATGACGGTGTACTGTATGTGCAGGACGTAACTTACTATATCCTTGCTCATCATTACGAATTACACGATAATCATTCATCATATCACTTAACGCATGTAGTGTTAATGGATCACTTTTATTACAATCAGTCCATAATGTTGCACCAATAAAGGACACTTCATTGATAACCTTAATATCGTTTTCAAGGAAGTAAACATTAGGATAAACTGAACATGCTTCACGTAGGTGATCTAAACTTTGTTTCCATCTTCCGTGATAGAATTCGTGATTACCTGCAATATAAACAACATGAGGGAACTCATTGCTTACTCTAGTCAAGAAAGCACGAAATCTTTGAGCGGCTTTTTGTCTTGTACCCAATTCAGTATAAGATTCATATGGGCTAATCACAGTAGGAGGATGATTATGTAAATCCTCTGCCAACATGATATCTCCGGATAGGATAAGGACCTCAGCACCTTCTGTATTGCTAAGGTTTATATCTTCAAACTCTAAGTGCAGGTCACTGCACAATGCTACTTTCATGTTGACTGCCATCTCTTTTCATTTACTTTATTACAATGTATACAGAATCTATGCTGTCTGGTCCAGATAGTTGAATTACTAGAAATTGGATCACACCACTTAGACCAGTTGTGCCAATTAAATCGGCACCAAAAACTTGTTACTGCAGGCGGCAAGTCTTGTAGTGTTCTCCAAGTGTTAATCTTCTCATTCATACCAATTCAGTAATATGTTTACATGTACCACGATACATAAAGCCGGGACATGTACAAGTTTTTTCGTCAGTATCAATAGAGTAAACATTACCTTTACTACCGGACACTTTAATGATTGTACTCTTTTCTTTTATTGCCTTAAAAGGATTTGGCTTTGCTGTTACAAACTTACGACCACGCTTGTCTATTGTGATCGGGTTTTTGAAGTAATGAGGAGTAGTAGAACCAACCTTGATGTACGCAACCATTTTGGATCCGTCAAGTAAGTAAGTATGATTAGCATTGTTGCTATCATTCCAAACTGTTGTTTCTACTACTGCTTCCATATTAAGCTACCTCTGTTTCTTCTTGTGCAATACGGTCTTGTTCGTCTTTAATTGCGGACTCTAATGTAACAAAGGCTCCGTCGTGGTCACAAACAAACCAAACAGCTTTGTCATCAATGTTGCGCAGGATATAATCATATTCCTGATGTTCGCACTTATTAAAATAATCATGGATATCATTGTAATAGCGAGCCTCGGAACCTACTTCACCACGATCACGACCATAGAATGTAGTCATGTCTTTATACAAATGAGAATATTCAACCAATGTCATGTCTTCCACATCATAGTGACTGAAGGGATGCTTTGTACCAATTTGTGGACGCAAACTAGACAGATCACCCAAGTCAATCAGGTCACGCAAGATAAAGGGATTAGAATAATGTTCAAACAACATTTTACCGTTGTGAGCCAAATAACCATCCCAGTGTGAATACACTTGGCCAATAGTACCATCAGCAAATTCGAGAGCGATTGTAGAACGTGTTGCCATTTTGTTTCCTTTGTTTAACTGTTTAAGATTCTATTATATACCCAAAACCATTTATTGTCAACCTTTTAGCCACGAATTTCAAACGCAAATTCAGTGCCGGCTCTAGTGACATAAATCTTACGGCCATAGACCGTGATATAACCCCATTCACCGTCTTGGTAAATGTCGTGCGGGTCTTTTTCAATAGTGACATTACGGACTATTTCACAGAAACCATTGCGCCACGTGGGCAATTTTTGCTTGAAATACTTGTCGTTGTCACGTTGAACAATAAAGATTTTTGATTTCATAAATGTATTATACACCCAAATCCATTTATTGTCAAATTCTGTACGAGCAATAACCACGGATTTTGCTTTGCTTATTGGTAAAACTCTCATTGAATTTCACTTCATAGCCCTTGGCCTTAAGAGCCGTCATCAAGGTTGACAGGTCACAGTCTTCCTCAAGGAAAGCATTAGTACCATTTTGGTAACTGTAAGGGGTAATCTTGTCGGCAATACCAAGCTTGACCAGTCGTGCTTTGGGAAAACGTGCCCAAGCGTGTCCGGGGTCGCCAAATACTTTGATAGAGATTTTCTTAGTCATTTTTAGTCCTTAGATAATGTTAACTTGTACATCGTGGTTGACACCTTGGAAATTACTACGAGTTCCGTAGCCTACTGGAATCTCTTTTTTGCCACAACTCTTGGCCAAATCACGGGAGCATTGCAGGTGTTGTAGTGCCGAAATAACCGCAACACGATGTGAACTAGTAGCAAAGTTCTCAATGTCAGAAACCTTGCAATACATACCAAATCCGTCAACGATAAAACGAATCTTTTGGCTGTTATTCATACCGGGGATAACTTGTTGTGTACGCATTTTCTAGTCCTTTTCTTTACTGTCTAAGATTCTATTATATACCCAAATCCATTTATTGTCAAATTCTGGCTACTTTTTGATCCATCATTTCGGACAATATAAACTTAGCAACATTCAATTGTTTGCGTACAGCCTCGTTACGACCCATAGAACCCAATTCCTGAGCATCTGAAAGGATACCCATCACGACCATTTCAAGACCTGACAATTTAGCAGTAATGCTGTCCATATATTGCTCACGGATAGCTTGTTCAGTCATACCGTAGCAGTTAGTTTCGAAATTAGTCATTTTGAGCTCCTTTAATCAATCTATACATGTATTATAGACCCAAACCCATTTATTGTCAAATTTAGGACATGTTGCGTTTTTGCAACACATTATCAGCTAGTCCATACGCTACAGCCTCACTTGCACTCATAAAAAAGTCACGTTCCATGTCTTTTGCAAGTTCCTCAAACGTCTTTCCAGCACTATTGTGGTCAACATAAATTTGTGTTAGAGACTTCTTCATAGCCAAAATCTCTTTAACTTGAATTTCCATATCAGTTGCTTGACCGCGGGCACCACCTGAAGGTTGATGAATCATATGCCGAGCATTGGGTAGAATACTGCGTTTGCCTTTTGCACCGGCTTGACCTAGCAAACTACCCATTGAACATGCCTGACCCATTACAATAGTTTGTACATCAGGTTTGATAAACTGCATACAATCATAGATTGCCATACCAGCTGTAACAGAGCCACCCGGACTGTTGATATAGACACTGATATCTTTATCAGAATCTTCGCTTTCCAAATATAATAGTTGAGCAACGATTAGATTTGCCATTTGGTCATGTACCTCACCTTCAAGCAAGATAACACGGTCACGTAGTAAACGACTATAAATGTCATAGCTACGTTCACCTTTACTTGTTTGTTCTAATACCATTGGGACTAAGCTCATATTGTTTCCTTCTTTAAAAATGTTTTGCGATAAATACTTAATAGTGCTATAATATAGCATATTATTTGAGATATTATACATGAGATATACTGAATTTGCAAAGGTTTTGGTTGAAGCTGTTGACCAATTAAAGACTGTTACCAAACACGATGTGGAACAGACATTGCGTAAAGCTGGGTATGAAGATTTCAAAATTAACGGCAATAAAATCAATGTTTTGGTACAGATACCCGATGGTGCAAAGAAAGCCGAATTCCGTAATGATATCCTACAAGAAGTATTAGCAGTACTTAAAAAAGCTTATCCACACGATGGTGTAGAGTATTCAAGTGATCCAGGTATTAGCAGTTTAGGCGGTATAATCTTTGGTAATAGTCCTGTACAAGTTGTTGTAAAAGACAGTGGTAAACAGGGTGAAAAAAGTGCTGGAGTAGCTAACGAACTTGAGTTAGCTGGTATTATTCAATCTGTAGTTGAAACATATGGATCAGCTAATGTAACGTTTGTCGATCCTCGTGGCAAGAAGATGACTATTAAAAACTGTATCAATGTTGATGTTGCAGGACGTGATACAGGTGGACGTAAAAAAGCTGATGTTGTATTACAAAGTCCTAAAGGCTTCTTACCAATTAGTATTAAGAAACTAGATGCTGATATGTGGGAAAGTGCTGACAATTTGTTTGGTCAACGTGCCCGTAGTGTATTAGATAGTTTAGTCAAAGATGGCCATGTTAAACTTAACAAGATCGGCGAACGAAAGTTAAAGACCGGCACAGTTCCTGTATATGAATTAAGTAAAGAGATTGTTATGGAGCCTACTGAAGAAGAAGCATTGAATGCTATCTTTGGTAGTGATTTAAATCCTAAAGGTGGAATTGTTATTCAGACCTTTAAGCCAGAACATTTTGTACAAGATGGTGCTACTGTAACAGTTGATGCACATGCTGTTATTACCAGTGCTGCCGATATTCCGGAAAGTCATCTGATGGTTTGGTTGTTACGTAATGATAGCACACGTAACGGTGGTAGTTTAGGTGTTGCGGGTATTCGTCCCTTAGGAGTTACATTAACTCGTGGTATAGGTAAAAAGGGTACGAAAGACGTTATCTTAGTGGATCAACACGGGAACGTAGTTAAGAATCCAAATATCAAGTAATCAGCACTTATCAAAATTTTGATGCTTAAGCCAACGCTTTTGTCCATGTCCCATTTTTAATGATATTCCATGTTTAGCTAGTCTTTCTCTATGTGCATAGAAGCTAGGACCATGACTCATTATTCTATCTTTACCTTCACGTTCACGTTTAGCCCCTTCAATATCCCATTGATATTGATGCACCATTTCATGTGCTAGAGTAGTAATTAACCATTGCTTACAGAACCATTTATCCATGAGACGGATTTTGCAATAGGTTTTGCGATATTTAACAATCTCAAAACTTCCAAAACACATACCCCAGTATTTCCTACAGCGGGGTGTAACCTCAATTTCAGGCATATTTAACTTATTGTTAAAGCATGCCTGGTTGATTAGTTTATATAGTTCTACTACCTCAGCGTTATTTGTTCGGTAGCTTAGACGTTTTTGGTAACCGATACTTGGTAGCGGTTCACGCATTAATTTGGAAAGTTCGGATCTTTTTGTCATACTGTATTTATTGTAACAGGACCCTGTAATCTAGCAATATATTAGGAAAAATAACCGTTTTATTGTCCTAGAGTAAATATATGTTTAGGAGAAATTAAATGGAAATTATTATAGGATTGGTCATTTTGGCCGGCATTGCTTGGTTCTTTTTTATGCGTGATAAGAAAACAGAAGTTTCTGCAACTGACAAGGTAGAAGAATCGGTTAATACGACTGCCCCATACAAAGTACCAGAACCAGCGGCTACTACACCAATACCATTGGTAGTAGAAGTACTTCCAGCTGGAACAGAAGCTTCAATTGCGGCACCTGCAAAAGCGCCAGCAAAGCCAAAAGCGGCCGCAAAGACAAAAGCAGTTGCTAAAGTTCCTGCTAAAGCTCCTGCGAAAGCTAAAGCCTCAGCAAAACCAAAAGTTACTATAGCTAAGTAACTACTCAATTAATGAAAATAGGGTTTGATGTAATCAGCGACTTGAATTTGCTTCCCGGCGAAGTTTTCGATTGGGAAGGTAAAACAACAAGTTTATATTGTATTATAGCAGGTAACATCAGCAGTGATTTACGTACTATACATCAAACCCTATTACATTTATCACATGTTTATCAAGGTGTATTCTATATTGCCGGTACATTAGAATATGACGGGACACATAATATTAAATCCCGAACAGATGACCTTTTTAATCTATGTAGGTCTATACGAAATGTAGCGTACTTACATAATCATGTTGTAATTTTAGATGGTGTTGCTATTTTAGGGACAAATGGATGGTATAGTACAGACCTAAATCACTCTGTATTACAGCCCGAAGAAATAGATAATGAGCGGTATGATGATATCGGTTATTTGGGAAATACTATAGAAAAATTACAGTTACATTTAGATGTAAAAAAAATATTAATAGTTAGCCATTCACCACCCGGACATGAACTATTATTCGGAGAAGAAGATGATGATATATATACTATACCTCCACTTAAATTAAGTTTAATAAAAGACTTGGAAGGTAAGGTATGTACTTGGATTTACGGTAGTTATAATAAAACTGTTGATGTAGTATTAGATGAAATCAACTATATTAACAATAGTTATTATAAAAAAAATCCTTATTGGGCCAAACGAATAGAAGTTTAGTTTGTTTCAGACTCTACTTTAACTTGTAGGGGATAGCCTTGACTACGTGCCGATACAGTAACTTCAATACCTTTCTGTTCTGCAATCTCATACGGCAATACAGCAACAACTGCACTACCCTGACTGTGAATACTTTCAGTAATATGAGCCGCAGTGTCATCAGTATAATTAAAATATTCAATTAAACTTCCCACAACAAACTCCATACTTGTTACTTCGTCATTAAGATAAATGATTTTAAACAAGGGTGGTTCAGCAAGATTAAGGTTGGGTTTGATTGTGACTTTTGTTTCTGTTTTAGACATATTGTTAATTTAGTTATGTGTGCGAGTTACCCCGCACACTTATTTAGTGAAGTTCTATTATATTACTTAGTGTAACTAATAGCAATAGCTTTTGGCTTCTTTTCTTCAGGAACAATTCGTTCCAGATTGATAGTTAAGATGCCATCTTTCATTATTGCACCGACAACTTCCACATGTTCAGCAATTGTAAACTCACGGATAAATCCACGGTCACTAATACCTTTGTGTAAGTACTCCATCGCAGTATCTTCTACAGCTTTATCGCCGGTGATAGTTAATACACGGTTGTCTAGTTTGATACTGATTTCACCCTCAGCAAAACCGGCACAAGCTACTTCAATATTGAAGGTATCTTCTGTTAGTTTTACTACATTATAAGGGGGATAGTTTGAATGTCCTTGTTGAGCATTCATTCTCATTAACTCATCAAACATGTTATCGAAGCCGATACCAAATTTGTGAATTGATGGAATGTCCAAGGAACGAAGGGTTAAAGTTTTTGTCATATTTTTCTCCTATTAAGCAAGATGACTATTTGTAGACCCGACCGTCGGCATCTACATACGTATTTATTATAATAAAAATACGCAAAAAAATCTATTATTTAGGAACTCAGAAGTCTTTTTTGGGAAGACTTTGGTCACGCAAGAACTTGTTCCAACGTCTTTTAGCCTGACTTTTCGCTAGTTTACGTTTCACGGTGGGTTTCACAAACTCTTGACGATCACGTACCTCTTGTAAGGTACCGTAGTCTGTTATCATCTTTTTGAATTTGCGTAATGCCTTTTCGGTATTACCATCATTAACTAAAACTTTGCGTCCTCTAATCATATTGCGGCTTTTGGTTGTAAAATCTGCTCCTGATTAATATTTATCTTTTTAATGTTATTTTCACGGTACTTCTTAGTGTTATACATATGAGGCATTAAAACCTTCTCAATCTCAGTATGTAAACCACGTGCACCTGTCTTTAATTTCATTGTGTTTTCAGCTAGTTGTGAGATAGCATCTTCTGTAAAATCTAACTCAATATCATCTAAACTAAGCAAATACTTATACTGGTCAATATAGTTGTTCTTTACCTTAGTTAGAACTTTAACCATTTCTTCTTTAGTCAAATTCTCTACACTAACTGTTGTAGTGAATCGACCAATAAATTCGGGAATCATTCCGAATCGTGTTAAATCATCAGGGCTGACCATAGACAAGTCACCCTCTTTACGTGCATCTTTAATATCAGCCCCAAAGCCAATACTTGTGCCGTTTAAACGATTGTTAACAATATCTTTTAACCCAACAAAAGCTCCACCCGCAATGAATAAGATATTCTTAGTATTAACTTCCAACATATCGCCACCAGGATGTTTACGTCCGCCACCTGCAGGGATACGACATGTTGTTCCTTCAACCATCTTTAATAATGCTTGCTGAACACCCTCACCTGATACGTCACGTGTAATACTTGCACCTTCACTTTTACGGGCAATTTTGTCAATCTCATCAACAAAGACGATACCACGTTCTGCTAGTTTAACATCACCACCTGCGGCATTCAACAGCATACTAATCATAGATTCTACATCGTCACCCACATAACCTGCTTCAGTTAAACTTGTAGCATCTGCTACAATAAAGGGCACTTCTAAATATTTGGCTACAGTTTTTGCTAATAGTGTTTTACCACTACCAGTCGGGCCAATTAGTAAAACGTTACCCTTTTGTATTTCTAAATCTTTAGGTGGGTTATTAATACGTTTATAGTGATTAGCAATAGCTACGCTAAGAACCATTTTGGCATTAGTTTGACCAATAATATGTTGGTCTAAGAACTCTTTGATAGTTTCTGGATCAAATCTAATATAATCCTTTTCAATCTTTTCTTCCTCAAGATTTTTATCATCGTGCATTAATTGAGTGCATAATTCAATGCACTCACTACATATAGCTACATCTTCTCCCACAATGAGTTTATTTACTACATCTTTATGATTACCGCAAAATGAGCAGTGGCTTAATTTTATTTCTGTTGACATATTAATACTTATCTTGTTTATTCTTTAAATAAATTTTTGACAAAACTTTTTAGGAACAACCGCTAAATCAATACGTGATATATCGGCTGATGCTAATTTACTATTCTGATTAAATTTTATTTCTATTTTGTGTTTTTCCATAGTAGATTTGTTGATACCTACATTGATAGTTCCTACATAGTTAATGCTATAAAAGGGTTTGTTCCTACGAAATACCGCATCAGGTGTGAAGCATTCACTATGCTGTAATGTGTTATGAATATCTTTAACTTCTACCATAATCCTTACTTCATTTAAGTCCATCATTGCATCTAAAATCTTATTTGGAATAATAAACTCATTAAAATAAAACTTATTACCTACTACTCTGATAGTAGACGGAGACTTTTGCATTAAACCATTACTACCATCCTGTACTAAATTTAATGCATCTGTTAATGAATTAATATAATGTTCATTCCAATGCATCTCATATGGTACAATTAAGGTTAGATTGCGATAAGTATCCATCTTAAGAGTGTAATCACTTTGCTTGATGTTATATGCCCGTCTAGGATAATCGTTCAATATACTACTGAGGATCTTATCACCATTTTGTTTGTTTTCTAGGAATGATGAATATTGTGTATTGTGTTTTGCCCCATCAATATTTTTACTGTCTTTTCCTGAGGATAGTATTCTATCACTTAGTCTGATTAAAGATAATTTAACATCAACCACTACTTGAATCTTATTACCAATATTTTGTTGAGAGATAACTTTATACTCATCAACAAAGGCTGAACTATAAGCTAGGATTTCATTCTTAATAAGTTTTTCGTTGTATGATTCACGTTCACTAGCAATCACTACACCAACTTGGTATTCAATTGCTTCTTTAAACGCATTGTTTTTTGCTTCTTCGTATGTATTACCTACACCAGTGGTACGAATGTAATTATCAGACTTAGAGGTAGATGCACATCCAATAAGTATAAAACATACCGTTAGCAATAATAACCGCATAATCAGTTACCGAATTTTTTACGTAGTTGATTAGAAACCATTTCAGATTCTTTGTCCCAACGTATAGTTACAGAGACTTCTTGTGGTCCTATCACTTCTTGTTTGATAACTTTGAATCCTCGCAGAATGCCCTGAGAATTAACACGGATTGTTTCACTTAATTGGTATGCGGTATCGTTAGAATTTTCACGCACAGAATGATTAGTGTCTTTTTCAGCATCACTATCACTCATAGAAACAACCTCACCTGTTGTAGTACGTGATTTCATCCGATCACTTGCTTTCTCGACATTCTTAGCAAGTGTATTAGTAACACGGGTACTTGACACCTCTTCTTGGATGAAATGACGTACACTTGCCCTAGCACGGTCTGACGCACGAATTAATGCTGTTCTACGGTTGTTTTCACTATTACCATTAGAACTAGCTGTACCGACGGATTCGATGGAAATAATATCACAGTTTGATTTATCTAATGAATACCATTTGCAATCTGTTTCGATTTTAATAGTATCTTGTTTAAATGAGGTAGAAAGCTTTTGATTCCTAATCTGGTCAAACTCGCCCTCGCCTCGTTGTATGGTTGAACATCCCACTAATGCAACAATGGATGCTAGTGCTAATAATTTGAGTTTCATTTAAATCTCCAATAAGTTTAAGATATGTATATCCTAACACAATATTGATTTAATGTCAATTATTTTTGGTTCTTTAGGAACAATTCTATCTGTTCTTTTTCAGTTTCGGACAACAAATCTAAATCGTATTCGCCCTTTTCTATCTTTTCAACCAAATATTTAATATAATTTTGGTTATGTAGATAGGTGTCTGATTGTTCCTTTTGTATCTCAATCCATTTGCGTCCGTCATACTTATAAACACGGTTCGGTAATGAATCTACACGTACAAATACGTCACCTTTATTGGCTTCATTTGGAAATTTAATTCCAAAATTTGTACTAATTGTACGTTGACTATCAGCAGTTACCATAAAGATATCCGGGCGTAAACTCTTTAATGCATCTTTTTTGTAATGCTTATCTTCAAACACTACATATCCACCTTCTAATTCCTTGTAAGGTTTTACGGATTCAATTACTACTTCTGTATTAATTTCTTTAACTGTTTCCTCTTTTGGAGCAACCATCGGTTTAACATCAAAACTTACAAATGGTTTACTTAAGTAAGGATGTTGTTCTAATAAAGATTTTGGTTCTTCTGCTATATCATCCTTAACATCGCATAATTTATTTGGGCAAAATAGACCTATACCAGGAGCATTCATTAACTCAGTACCGCACATATAACAGTTGATTGGTTCGTTGACCGATTCTTTAATCTGTTCAATTTGTTCATCGGTTAATGGACCATCATCAGGCTCATATGCAGGTTCAGTGACAGTGGGAGTCGCCGCTATTTCGGTCCCTAGAGGGCTGTCACCCTCCTCATCTTCTTTTTCTTTATCCCATTCTCTACTAGCATTGGCAGCTAACACTAATGCAATAGCTAACGGATCAAATACAATAACTAATAAGATAATAACCCAGCGAACGGCAGATTCTAATGTGTTGTTATCAGCAGTATCACCATATATCAATGCGGCAATATATTTTATCGGGCCCACTTCTGCTTCTACTTTACGATTCTCTGCCGCAATAGGTGCTCGTTCTTCATTAAGTTTAGCAATTTCTTTCTGAGCATCACCGATATCTTTTTGTAGTTTAGTGCGTTCACCAGCTTGTTGTCTGCGAATTTGTACAGCACGTTCAGCACTATTCTCACTATCACCACGGCTTAAACGCTGGTCAACTTGATTGTCCATTTGAGTTAATGCTTTACGTGCTAACTCAATATTGTCTCGTTGTGTTTTAATTTTCTCATCGTATAATGACAGTTTGGCTTGACTATCACCGGTACTAATGCCATGCTCCATATGTGCTTTACTTAAGAAGCCAAATATACCCATACTAGTAAGTAATGCTAATGCAATAACGGCAGGTACAAGATATAGTTTTAATAACCAACCTGCTCGGTTCCAATACTTACGTAGCCAAACAGTGGTAGTAATCTTTCCTATTTCAAGTATACCTCCCATGATAATAACAGGAATAACCGCACCTGCAAAGATAGCGGTTAAGCCAATAATACTATACCAGGCAGCTACCGAACTAAGCGATAGTGCTACTAATAATGTGAGATTTGAGAATGATAAAAATTTAAGGCGCATCTGATATTTAGTCTAACGTTACATCAAATAAGTGACTATAATAACTAAGAAATTCGGCAACAGGTAAAACAAGTTTCTGAGGAATATTAGGACCGCGAGACACATGATATGTAACTAAATAATCCCCGCGATCCTCGTCGGTCTTTTTTACTTGTATTACTTCAATCTTGTTGCCATCTTCAAACACATAAAATTGTCCTACTAGAGTAAGTGCGTTCATTTTATATTGTGATACACATCAAATTGAGACCACTGGCCTCGCCAGTTGTCATGTTCACTGTCCATACCTTCGTCATCAAGTTCATCACCATCATATACTAATCGGGTTACAACACTTGTGCCTTGAATATCCCAGTTAAAGACTTTAAGTTTCTTAGGTTCAAATACACCTTCGATACTTGTTTGGATGCAACTGCCTTTGCCACCTTGTGTCCACATCAACCAGTAACCCTTACCTAGATGTTCTGGATATAGTTCTTCTAATTCTTCACTGCAATCATAACGACTATCTTCTTCACCGTGTGCTTCACTAAAGAATGATTCTAAGTCACCGTCATAGATAGTTTCACCTTCACTATTTTCAATAGTCATATGAGTATCATCTTGGTCAAATCCCCAGAATGAATGTTTACCTTGATACTCATAGTAAGGCAAATCAAATCGTGCCGCTTTAGGAGTATTATTCTCATCGTAATCATAGTTCTCGTTAAGGGCATCACTCAAATCATTTTCGTGTTCTTCACTACTCCAATGTTCGTATTGTTGTTTCTTAATCTTATGCACACCGATCTCACGTGTGCGACCCCACACACGAATTGTATATGTATCTTCAGGATAACTTTCCTTCAATGAATCGTCATCTACTACATTGAAGGCTGCATCAAGGTCTTCAAACTCTGCTTTGAGTTCTTCTAATGCTTCTTCTAGTTCATTTTCATCAACTAGTTCCTCATCTTCTTCCTCAGTTTCCTTAGCCCAACGTGCAGAACGTTCTGCACTTTCTTTTTCTGCTATGACACCGGCTTCTGTTAACTCAGTATCACTTTCACAGTATGGGCAGATTTTTCTAGGATCATCAATTTCATTTCCATCTTTATCTGTCCAAGACCATTCAGCATCATAACTCTGACCAGTCCACTTGCACTTAGTACATTTATGAGTATGTGGTGGAGGCTCGGGTTCACTGTGCCAACTAGATTCATCGCCTAGTTCGTATGTAACATCGTAACCACCTTTACGGTCAGTCCAACAATCATCATACTGAAACTCCCATTCAATCTCTACATCGTTTTCATATGCATCATTAATAACATCTTCATAATCATATGTACCATCACTAATACCATCTAGTATTACCTTAATCTCATCTTCTTCCTTGTCAGGATAGATTTCACTTAATAGTGCTTCATCAATTTCAATAGCATATTGTCTATCGTGTTGATGCCATTCATGTTTAACTATTGTTACCATTTTGCGCCTCCTTAGCGTTTTTATAAATTTTTGCCGCTATATCATATAGAGGCTTAATAATAAAGATGCCCCAGATTACTCCGGAGACAAACATTGCAAATTCATTTAGTGTCATTGTATCACTTATCGTCACGGAAGCGAACGAATCTGGGGAAACGCAAACTGTATGTTCCATCTTGGTTCTGGGTAATCACGTCACATAAGACTTCACAAGTACGACCAATGACCAAATTACGGTTAGTCCAATAGTCATCTCTATCAGCATCACTAAAGCCACTACCCACATTGA
>Ga0208133_1000424_pt1 | contig 16524 bp, 27 predicted proteins | sample ColrivemetaGS535_FD_187595 | JGI IMG/M metagenome (GOLD analysis project Ga0208133, IMG submission 187595) | Estuarine microbial communities from the Columbia River estuary, USA - metaG S.535 (SPAdes) (version 2) | ecosystem: Environmental > Aquatic > Marine > Intertidal zone > Estuary | place... | reverse complement strand
TCTCAAAAGGATGGGTTTTTTTATATACCTAATTCGTTTAATCTGTTTTCTCTTAATGTTTGTTTATGTAATTCTAAATTCCATTCAGGTACCCAATGGTTTACTAAACCTAATTCATCATTCTCTATCATATACCAACCTTTTTTGTAGTCAGTAACTTCACCATTAGAGGTAGAATCAATCTCTTGTAGATAATCACCTATTTTATACTTCATATACCTAACTCTTCTAATTTAGTCGCTCTCAGTTTTTGTTTTAATCTTAATTCATATTTAGGTAGGGGTATGAAAACTCTTTCTTCAAATGGTGCTCTGTAAATAGCTATTATACGAACTACACCAGCGGCTTTAGCATCACGACCATTTGGATTACAAAAAACATTATCCCAAGCCATAAAAGATTTCTTATCTTCTTCTGGTAGGAATTCAAATAGTATGTCTTGGTCAAATTTCATATACTTAATTTTTTATAAATCCCAAATAGATTTACGTTTTTTCTTTTTTATATAAATAGAAAGAAAGAATATTATTTTTTGTAATAAACGTCTCATAATATTTTATTAAGGGTTTTATCTCTATTATAAGCAACTACAACAGGATGCTCTTTCTTAAAGAATTCTACTTTCTCCATAATATCCGGTACATCGGGATAAGACTCATATAAGTTTTCAAATACAACAATACCATTATCATTAAATAACTTCTCAATTTCTGAATCAACTCGACCTTCATTACCAGAACAATAGAAGTCCATATAATCTTCATCTAAGTTTCTTATATCAGCAACAAATCCACCTGCACCTCTCCAAGATTGGCTGATAACCTCATCATTAATATAATCATACCAAACTAAGTTACATAGATTAGCATAAACTTTATTAGCGAAAGTTATATCAGACATTTTGTTTGAATTAATAAGTATGTCTTTTAATCTCATTTAGCAAAGATAATGATTTAATTTATTATATATAGTATATGTTTAAATATATTTCAGAAATACTATCACACTTTACAAAGACTCAAAGAATAATGGCTCTTTTAATGTTGCTTACTACAATCACTATTATTACGATTGGTCCAAGTTTAATCGATTCTATTACTACCGATAGAACAGAATTAGAATTAAAGATAACTAAACAAACAGAAAGAATAACTTCACTAGAGAATCATATAGATACTTTAGATTGGCAGATAAGAGAATCTCAGAAATCTTGTACTCAAGAAATATGGGCTAGAGAAAATGAGTTTATTCAAATGTTAGATGAAATTAGAGCAGAAGCTTTCAAGTATAAAGTAAGTACTAAAACTAATGAGAATATAGTAGTTAATAGAAAGAAATCAAATGGTAACGATGATGAGAATGTTATGATGATGGAGATGCCTAGACAAGAAACTAAGACAGAGGTTAAAGTAGATATCTCACCTATTCTTAGTAAGATAGATAAGATGAAGAAAAATATTAAACATTAAATAAATAATAAACTTATTAACAGTAGGGAAATAATTAAAACACCTACACCCATTACAATGGATAATTGTTTAAGGTTTTTTTCTGGTAAATCTTTTAGACCTTTAAATGGATTATAAAACATATCTTATATATTAAATCAATTGATTTAATTTTTGACCTCTAATCGTTTTTGTATCATAAGCTTTTATTCTTCCTAAGATAGTCACATAGTTATAAAGGTGCATATCACAACCACACCCACAACCATCACCGGCACTTCTTACTTTAACTAAATCATCTTCTATATAGGTACATTGTTCAGACCAATCATATCCATCATTATAGTAGTCATGATTCTTATTACAGAATTTAACATAATGTTCGGCTTTCTTTATGGTGTTAAATATAATCATATAGTATATAATAAAAAAGGTATTGATTCGCTCTTATAAGAAACCCGAAGGTTGTGAAGGCTTTCGCACCCACGCTCGCTCAATACCAAGGCGAAACAAACAGAGAGATGAGATCATGTTTGAAATTTACCTTATTCTCATATAAGGTCAACTCGTCTAGTAAAAGTTCGAAAACAATTACCTGAGTCAATAGTACAAAGATAAGGAATATATTTTAATATTTTTATATATACATTAATAATAAAATTTATACTATGAAACATTTAAAAATATTCGAAGAATTTAATACTGATATTAAAGATATAGAAAAAAGAGTTGCTTCAGGTGAAAATCTAACTTTAAGTGATGTTATGCCTGGATATGATATTTATTGTGGTAATCACACAAACAAAGATAATGATACAGAAGTATGTGGTTATTACTTCGGTGAGATTGAACCAAGTGATGAATGGTCTAAAAAAGCAATTGGTAGAAGATGTCCAGATTGTGATATGACAATTGGTAATGTAGTTTTATATGTTGGTAAAAATGACTTAGATGCTTATGAAGAAAAATTACCAGGTGAAGGATTTTATCTTTTCAGTAAGGAAACTGAAGATAAAGAACTATTAACTAATGATACAAATAATAGCTCTTCTACTAAACCAGAAGAAAAAACAAATGTAGAAACTAAACTAGAATCTAATAAAATATATGACCACATAGAAAAAAATATTAATGTTTTAGTTGATGCTTATCTTGCTATAACTACTCAAAGATATAAAGCAACTTTTACTAAAGATGTAATCAGAAAAGGTTTAGTAAGACTTCAACAAGAATGTAAATTCAATGATATAAAAAGAACTAAAGAAGCTATTAAAGTATTTAATGATTCAATGAAACCTATGATGGATGATGTTCTTAAATCTAAAAATATTGAAACTTGGAAGTTAGGAAGTAACGGCAAAAAATACTATAATGTATTTAACGACTTTAGAAATATGGTTAACCTTGTTTAACATAATAAAAAAACCCAGTCAATTTAGACTGGGTTTTTTTATTAATATAAGTAGATATTATCTTACTACTTTCTTTTCACTATGACCATCACTATAAAGATAAATAATGATTTCATCTTTTCTAATGTAATAAACTGGTCTACCCAACATATCATACATACCAATCAACTTTGCTTCTGGACGATTCAATGTAGTTACACTTGATGTAGGTTTTGATTTACAAACATCCAAACGTCTAAACATAAATGTATCTTGTCTTAGACATTTATTCCACCACTGAGCATACATTAGTACACGACCGGTATCCTTAAAAGTAAAATCAGCAATTCGTGTTTGAGTATAACCTAAGTAGTCAGCATCGGGAAAATCATATTCCATACCAATTTGATAATCGGTTAAGTTATCCCATTCTTTTTGAGACATAGTATCCATCCAAGGTCCTTTATAAAATACCATATAATATTCCATACAAGTATCTTTCAATGGGTAACCTTTGATATAAGTCATTTCAAACTTATACTGTCTACAGTTTTGAGACATTGAATGATACCCAACTCCAGCACCAGGAAACTGAACGATTTCGATTGGACGTACCATTCCGGTATCACATTTTTCACAACGGTTCCAAACTTTAAGATATAATCTATATCTACCTTTTTTGTTGAATTGCACTTCAACAATACCTCTAAAGGAATTTAAGGTATCAATTTTCTTAGTTTGGTCATCATAAACCATAAACATGTAATCAACACAAGTGTCATCTAGTACTTTACCACTAACATACCATTTGTAATAATTACGTTCATTCCATTGTTGGAGTTTTAATGTGCTCCAGTCACATTTTGCGTTTGCTGTTGCTAAGGAGACCAAAAGCATTAACAGCATTGTGAGTTTTTTAATCATACTTTCAAATATATAATCGAGAATTCATATAAACAAATTTATAAATAAAAAATCTTTTCTTTTAATTAATATATACTATATGATTTATAAATTTAACGAATATAAAAACTTTAATAAAGTAACTCTAGACTTTATCCATAATAAGATTACTGAATCTGATTTCATTAACTATCTTAATGATGAGGTTTTGAATGAAGGTATCATAGACTCTATTAAAGATTTCTTTTCAGGATTCAAACAAAAGGTAATAGATATCTTTTGGTCATTCTTAGTTAAAGCATATGAGATAGGATTTACCATCTTTGATAAAGTCAATATATTTATTAAATGGTTATTTGGAAAGATTAATTCATTTGCTGATAAACATCCTAAATTATGGAAGATAATGATTATTACTGCAGTTATTTTAATCATCTTAATTGTTACAGCTTCTTCAGCTAAAGCTCAAACAAATGGTGAACCTATACCCCTAGCTAAAATTAATATGGCTATTGGTTGGTTAGATAATGTTAAATCTAGTGGCACTGAAGACTCTATGTTAGTAAGTAAAGCAATGGCTCACTTAGTTGATTTAAGAGATGGTCAGATGGATATACAAGGATTAGGTGATGGAGCTATTAAGATGGCAGATGCGGCTTTACATGTAGCTGGTAAAATAATGGATGATGCTAAAACATCTAATGATAATAGTTTCTTTAAGTTCTGTGTTGATTTAATGCAAAAAGGAAGTGAGTATGTAGGTGCTGCTTATACAAAGTCTGGTGGTTTTGAAAACGTAAAACTAGCTGTTAAGTAATATGAAATACTTAAAAAGATTTAATGAATCATCTTATGAAGAAATTAAGATTGACATAGCAGATGATGTTCAATGGATAGAAGATTCTTTATTAGAATTAACTGATGTAGGTTATGATGTTGAAGTTAGATCATTTCAAGTTATCTCAATTGGTAGACCGGGTATAACAGTTACAATTAAAGGTGATAAGTTATTACCTATATCTATCGGTGAGAATTTACTAACAATAGATTCATATCTAAAAGAACAAGGTTTTGTAGGGTTTAATCCATATGATTATGATAATGAATATTCACAAAGCAGATATAATGTTAGAGTTATCGCTTTTCTAAATAACATTAGAAATGAATATGAGAATAATCTACCTGACTTTGTTAATATGTTAAAAAGATTTACTGTTAATGCTCCTTTTAATAGTATTAGTGTTAGTTATTTCAAACCTGAAGTTAAGCTGAATAAATCTTTTATTTAAGAAAGATTAAATATGTGGTGGGTAAACCCCTGGAAAATTTTTTAAACTGACGTCCGTCAGATTTTGTCAGAGTTATTTTAATATATAACTAAATGGCAACAAATAGATTATTCGCATATTCAACAACGTCAATAAATGGATCTAGTCAATCTGGAAATTTGGCTATATCGACTTCGGCTATTAGCGGTCATAGATGGTGGCCAGGTCCAGATGAGGATTTAGGATATGTGATAGCTCATGATGATGTTAATCCCAATATGAGAACCGAAGGATCTAGATCAGCTACTGTTTCAACTAATTCGGTTGGGTTCTGGAGGTCAGCAAAAACTAGTGAAGCTTTTCTTACTATGGTTAATGATTTATTCAATGTTGATTATTCAAGTGCTCCTTTAGCTGCTTATTGGTTGAATACAAATGGATATTGGACATCTTATTCACCAGAACAACCTTTTTCTTCAAAAAGTTTTATTACTGGTGGTTTCACATCATATAATGGAACCTCAACAAATGGATTAATTAAATTAAATTATAACGGAACAATTGATAATACATTTATTTTTGGTACAGGACTTAGTCATTCAAGTTATAATTTTAATTCACATTCTGTTTTAATTCAATCTGATGATAAGATATTAGTAGGTGGTAACTTTACATCATATAATGGAACATCAAGAAATAATATAATTAGATTAAATACTGACGGAACAATTGATAGTGGATTTACTATTGGTACCGGATTCGATGGTCTTTTATTAAAAATTAAAACTCAAACAGATGGTAAGATAATAGCAGTTGGTGGATTCACATTATATAATGGTGTAGCTAGTAGGGAAATTATTAGATTAAATTCAGATGGAACAATTGATAATACATTTAGTGTTGGTACTGGATTTAACAGTAGTTTAGTTTATGATGTTGGAATTCAATCTGATGGTAAAATAATCGCAGGTGGAGTTTTCACAGAATACAATGGTACGAGCAGTCCTAGAATTGTTAGATTAAATTCTAACGGAACAGTTGATAATGGATTTATTGTTGGTAAAGGATTTAATAATAATGTGTTTAGTTTAGCAATTCAATCTGATGGAAAGGTATTAGTTGGTGGACAGTTTACATCTTATAATGATATTACCTATAAAGGTATTGTTAGATTAAATTCAGATGGATCAGTTGATAGTGGATTTACAATTGGTACTGGGTTTGTTGTTGATGTGAGAAATATTAAAATACAATCTGATGGAAAAATAATTGCAGTTGGAAATTTCACATCATATAATGAAACATCAATAAATAGAATTATTAGATTAAATTCAGATGGAACAATTGATAATGGGTTTAATGTTGGAACTGGATTTAATTTTTTCCCATATGATTTAAAAATACAACCTGATGGGAAAGTAATTGTAATTGGAAATTTCACATCATATAATGAAACTAATTGTAACGGTATTATTAGATTAAATCCAGACGGTTCAATTGATAGTGGATTTACAATTGGTTCAGGATTTAATTTTACTATAGGTTCTGCTCCATCTGGAATAAATTAATATAATATAAAAATATGGCAACAAATAGATTATTCGCATTTAATAACGGACCTGCAATTGGAGATGCTCTTCAATATGGTAATTTGTCTATATCAACTTCAGTTATTGATGGGTATAGATGGTGGCCGGGTCCAGATGAAGACATAGGGTATATTATAGCTCATGATGATACTAATCCTAATATGAGAACTGAAGGATCTCGTTATGCTACCGTATCAACTAATTCGGTTGGTTTCTGGAGAACATCAAAAACTGATGTAGATTTTCTTTCAGTTTTCAATGGTTTATTTAGTAAGAGTTACTCAAGTGCGCCAAATGCTGCTTATTGGTTGAACACGAATGGTTATTGGACATCTTATTCACCAGAGTTACCTTTAGTTTCACAAAGTTTTGTCTTCGGTTATTCTGCCTCTACATACAACGGAACAACTATAGGTGGTATATCTGATAGTGGTGCTTTTGTTAAGTTAGATACTGATGGAACACTTGATAATACATTTAGTGTTGGTTCTGGATTTGAATGGACGATATCAGGTAATAAGGCAAATATTCTAACCATTTCAATTCAATCAGATGGAAAAATAATTGCAGGTGGTCAGTTTGACAAATATAACGGAGCAACAGCTAATGGTTTAATCAGATTAAACACGGATGGTTCAATTGATAATACATTTAACCTAATTTTTACTCAAGATACAAGTAGTGTAATTACCACTGAAATACAACCGGATGGAAAGATATTAGTTGGTGGAAATTTAAGATTTCTTAATAATGGAATAATTTCAAATATACCAATCGCTAGATTGAATAATGACGGAACATCAGATGTTACATTTAATCAAAATATAGACGCATATCAACAAACTTTACAAAATAATCCTCAACCAAAATTTATTGGAGTGCCATATGACATAGTAGTAAGACCTGATGGAAAAATAATTGTAGCTAATATTCAAGGAAAGCTGGAAAATTTTAGTACAGATATTGGTATATTTAACTCAGATGGTTCAATTGATAACTCAACAACAACTAAACTATACAGTGCGACCGAAGGATATGTTTACACTATTGCTTTGCAACCTGATGGAAAGATATTAATGGGTGGTACTTTTGTTACTTATGGTAATAGTAGTGCATCTCCTTATCTTCGTAGGAGATTAGTTAGACTAAATTCAGACTTAACACTTGATGAGACATTTTATACTGGTAATACAGGCACTAATCTCACCAACTATGGTCCCTATTATCCATATGGTTTTGATGGATATGGTTTTAATGGAACGGTAGAAAAAGTGATAGTGCAATATGATGGAAAGATATTAGTTGGTGGAAGTTTTACAATATATCAAGGTGTCACATCTAATAGTATAATTAGATTAAATTCAGACGGTTCAATTGATAATACATTTAATGTTGGTACTGGTTTTACCAATGTATTATCCTTAAAGTTGCAAGCTGATGGAAAAGTGATTGTTGTTGGACAATTTAATTCATATAATGGTAATAGCTGTAACGGTATTGCTAGATTAAATTCAGATGGATCATTTGATAATACATTTACAATTGGTACAGGATTTAATTTTACTCCTGGTTATCCAATAAGTGTGATATCAGAATAAATTTTCATTTCTAAAATACTGCACAATATTTTAATATATACAATATGGGTTCAAGGTTATATGGTTACAATTCAGGAGCACCTGTTTCAGGAGCTAGTCAATCAGGAAATTTAGCAATTTCTAATGATTCTAGAGGTGGTGGTTCAGTTCAATGGTTTAATGGACCTAATGAAGATTTAGGATATGTTATTGGTTATCCAGACACATCTGGTACAAGAAAAGTAAGAGGTGTTACTATTAGTGGCGGAGCTGTTGGATTTATGAGAACCTCAAATAAAACAGATGCTGAGTTTTTATCATTAGCTAACTTCTTAACTAGTCAAGGATTTATGACAGCTTCTGTAGCAGCCAATTGGTTAAATACAAATGGTTATTATACATCATATTCTGTTAGTTCTGATTTAGGAACAATAGGTAATCCAGCTGTAAGTGCTCAAGCTATTTATAATTCAGGTCAAACTACAGATGGATGGTATTATATTAAAACTTCCAATATGGCTTCTGCTAGACAGATATATTGTAATATGACTGATGAAGGTGGTGGTTGGATGTTAATGACTTATAATCCAAATGTTAATATTTCATCTGGTACTCCTTATCCAAATCAATGGTTAGGTGGAACTGGATCATTTGCTTCAATGGTTTCAATTGATACAAGACAGGTTTGGTATAATAGTGGATCGGCTCAATGTACTCAAGTAATGAAGATGGCTACATCTGCTACGGCTTCTTTGACACCTTTATTAACTAATATGCAAATTGCCAACAAAGTAGTTTATACTAATCCAAATAATCTACAATTAACAGCTACATTCTCAACAGGAAGTGCGGTGTTTACTACAAACACACCAATGTCTGGAACTTGGTCTGGTATTAAAGGACATACTTTAATGACCGGTAACTTAAATGTTAATGCTCCAGGTGATTGGGTTTATGCTACAAGTGGTGGCTGGTGGACGGTTTGTGGACCATCAACAGCTTATCCAGATGCACAAGGTAGAAGTGGTAATGCTCAAGGATCCGGCTCTTGGACAAACAATGGCAATAATAATATCTATGGTATGGCTAATGTTTCTACTACTACAACTTCTCAGAGAAGTGACATTAAAACATACGCTGTTTATATTAAATAATTAATTATATATGGAAAATTTAAATAAAGTAGATAATACAGATTATACACCAATTAAAGGTGATAATGTTTGTTTAGAAGGAAGATATGGTACTCTATTAGACGAATCATTTACTCAAATCCTTTGGAGTGATAATAATGAAACATCTGAATGGTCGGGTGGTTGGTCTGCTTTTTTAGAAGCAGGTGGTCATATATTAGTTATCTAATTACTTTTTCAAGTAAGCTAACTTCTTATATAAACAAACAATTTCATCTATTGTTAAATTGTTTTTCTTACCATTAATATCAATGGTACAAGCAACTACATTTCCAATCACATATCCTTTATCATTATCTACTCTATCAAATGATCTTGCATTTGTACCATCTTCTGTAAATTGAACATTAGTATAGTAACAAGTATTATATTCTAAAAGTTTTTTAACATACTCAAAGGTTAGATTAAATTCTAAGTTTCTACTTTGAGCAGATGAATGAATGTTAACTAGTTTCTTAGCAACTTCAACATCTGATATGTATGGTTTGATAATTTCTTTTTTCGGTTGTTCTTTAGGTTGTTGATTAACAACTTCTTTTTGGGGTTGTTCAACCTCTTTAGATGGCTCAGTTGTTATTGTTTCAACCGGCTCTATCTTTTCTTTCTTTTTTGTCATTAATTATTTATTAATTTTAATAGGTATCCAATACATGATATGGTATATAAACAAAAAGTTTATACTCCTGTCCAAACAACATCTGGGCTATTACCAAATAGTGCTTTACCTATTCTTTTAGATTTTTCTACAAACTCTTCAAATGTACCATTGTTTTCTACAATGATATCAGCATCTGACATATCAATATTAAATGAAGTACCTGGTTCTAATGGTAATCTTTTTGAAGCATCTACCCAAATGATTATGTCAAACAACTTTCGTTTAACACATTCTTTAAATTCTTCTTTGTCTCTCATTCCAACATAACAATTAGAACGACTAAGAATATCTTGAGCTAAACGAGCACGATTATCTTTATTGTAATGACAAATAGCCTCATACCATTCTTGTCTATGGTTTACTCGGTCTTCAAAACATTCTTCTGAAGTAGTGTAACCATACTTGTCTTTTAGTTGATTATACAAAAAGAAATCAGCCGAAGCTTGAGAAGAAGACATAAAGGTTAGACCGAAGTTCTCATTAAACAATTCGGCTAAAGTGTCTTTACCATGACGAGCATTTCCTAAGATTAGTATTTTCATTTTTTATAAGCTTTTCTAATCATAATAACACCGGTGATAGTCATACCAGCACCTAATGAGGTAATAAAGTAATTAAGACCCATATCTTTACTTTTACTATAACCAAAGTAACCATCAGGCATATTTTGTTGAATTCTTTTTTGTTCTAATAAAATACCGATAGTAGTAAATCCTAAACCCGAAACAGCTGTTAAGTAACCATTGGTTGACAATTCTTTATTATTTGAACGAAGATGTAGATTGACTTCTCTCTCAGGTGATTTGTTAAACATTATTGAGGTTGAGTCTAAACCACCAGCTAAACTATATAGTGTGGTTAAAGTAAGTATCAAAGTAAGTATTAAACGCATGTTATTTATATTTTTATCAAAGATAATAAATTAGTTTCAATAAACAAATTATTTAAATAGATATGACAATTTATCTTCTCGTAATTTAATAAGATCTTCTTCTCTGATAGATAAGTAAAAGTAATCACTACCATTTTGATATTCTTTAATAGTGTAGTCACTAATGTCTAACCCTACAATTTTCATAAAAGCATTACAAACCCATTGTGCACCAAATCCTGATATAGATTCACATTCATCTTTAGATAAAGTTTTATCTATGATTATAACTTCTTTATTCTTTACCACTATCTTATACATAAGACAAATATAAGGATTGATTTCTATTTGACCTAATTAATATATACTAATATGAAGTATCTAAAAAGATTTAATGAATCATCTCAGTTCAATAATGTAATTAGTGAGTGTAAAGACATCTTACTTGAATTATCCGATAAAGATATTAATTATAGAGTTTATGGTTATCAAGGTGCCAAAATTCTTAACGAAGAAACATTCATGGATTTAATTCGAGTTGAATTGGGAGATGAATATAATACTGTTAAACTAAAAGGTATGGATTTAATGTTTGAACATCTTTTCTCTTATATGGAATCAGAAGGATTCAAATTAGGCAAAGATTCTTATTATCAAAATGATACTTGGGAGTATCATGAAGCTTGTCCAGAATGTGATAGTCAAAGTATTTCACCACCCGATGATTTGAGGTCAATGGTGGGTTGGAAGTGTAATAAATGTAAACATGAAGGACATCAAGATGATTTTCAAAGACCTGAACACCCAGTAAGTAAAGATGACTTATTTTGGTCAATTAAACAGAATTACTACGTTCAGTTTATGTCACTTGCTTTTTATAAAGATAAGTAGTTGTGGTGGGACCTGGAAAATTTTTTAAACTGACGGCCGTCAGATTTTGTCAGAGTTATTTTAATATATACTAAAATGAGACACTTAAAATCATATAAAATATTTGAATCTAATAAAGATTATTATCATGACTTAATGATGATACTAATGGATTTATTTGATGATTGGGGTATTACATCTCATTCTACTGAAAGATTTGGTGATGAGAATGATGATTACCCAGAACATAAATTCTGGGCATTTAGAAATAGTGGTGAGGAAATTGATGCAATTATGACTAACAATGTAGATTTAATGAAAGAAGTTAAAGATATAGTTATTTACAATATACCTGCTGATCATAAAGATAGATTCTGGAATGACTTAATGAGTTATAAAGAACAAATAGAAGAAGTAACTGGTAAAAGCTTTACAGTACAAGAAGAAGAAATTAACAATGTATTCTCTGATTATATAGTAAAATTAATATGAAACATTTAAAGACATATAAAATATTCGAATCTGTTAGTGGAGACCTAACAGATATTCTACTTGAAATCAATGATGAAACTTATTGGAAGGCTGAGTGTTGGCCCGAATCACAAATTGGTAAATGGGTTGTTATTATAAAAACGGTAGATGAAGATGAAGAATATGAATTAGAAGGTCAAAGACCATTACCAATAGTAATTGAATCTATTGAGAGGGCAATTGACTTTATGAATGGTGAAGGGTTTACTAACTATCAAATCACATTTGAAAATACAGATGATATTTACAAAGGAGGATCTGCTGAGTTTGAAGAGATAACTTTAGATGAAATATCTGATTTAGATGTTTGGCCTAATAACTTTATAAGAATAGAATTTTGGAAATGAGATACTTAAAAACATATAAAATATTTGAATCATCACACGAGGAAATAATGAATGTTCGTTATGGTGCTGATGTTGTGGAAGAATGTGATTCTATGATTGCTGATATCAAAGATATGTTATTAGAGTTAAAAGATATAGGTTTACTAATAACAGTTGGCTACACACCAATGACTTTAACTTATAGAGATAAAACTCCTAAGATAATGGTTGAGATATCAAGTTATGTTGGTACTTGGGGTACTGGTAAATTTATAAAAGGTAATACTGATTATACATCAGATGTTAACGAATCTGCTGAAAGAATAAAAGATTATGTTCTTTCAAAAGGATATTTAACCGGTGATGGTAAATGGGAAAGTTCTGGCAGAATGATTTATCAAATGTTAATACAAAAATAAAAAATCCCACTTTGGTGGGATTTTTTTTATGATTGAACTTTAAGGCTTTTTAAAACTTCTTCGTTTTGTTTAATTCTTTTAAGATTCTTAACTAAGTTACTTCTGTTCTTTTTTTGTTTTCCTTCTTTTCTTGCCTTCGCCATAGTGATTAGTTTTCTTTTATATATTAAAAGACGAACTAATTTTTATTCATAAACTAAATATTCATACGTTAGTTCTTCATCAATTTCGATATCTCTTAAAGCAACATATCTACCATTGTTGGTATTGAATTCTAGATTTGGATCAATTGATGAATTAACAAACCAACTAATATCTATTGTATTAAAGTTTTGTGGTACTCTCCAATTACCACTTGAGTAGTAACAAAAGTCTTTTACCATTTTCTTTTTTTCTTCTGACAAAGATTGAAATTCTTCATTAGACATATTTCTTAATTGTGTAGTACATCCTTCAAAAGGGTCTGTGCCTTTTGGGATAAAGCTAATCGAGAAAACACCTACACCAGCGCCTTCAATTCTTGACGGTTTTAATCTTGAGAAACTTGTTTTCATTTTGAAATTATATAAGTTGTTATAAAAATACCTAACCAAATTAATCCTTTAATTAGGAAAAATAAAAATCCTAACCAACCAATTCTTTTTAACCACTTCACTAATCATAATTTAAATTAATAATGGTAAATATAAGGATAAAAATTTACAATAAATACTTTAGGACTTTTTTCCAATCATTAAATTTTTCAGATCCAAAGTGTATATGTTCTCCCTTAAATTCTGTTACACCATATTTTGTTCTATCATCTATTAAGGCTCTTCCAGTAAATAAACTTTTATCATTTGAAATGATTAATCTTTTGTAAGCTACATCACCTAAGTATTTTTCAACCCACAATCTTTTATCTGTATAACAAGATGGATTTTCCCAAGATGGTGCTGTTAAAATATAAACTTCATACTTCTCTGATAATTTATTAAAAGCCTCAATTGCTCCTTCCATTGGGGGTAAGTCTAAATAAAAACCAGGCATGTGATAAAGTTTCTTTTTGAAAAGTTCATCAGTTGATAGTCCTAACTTATCGGACCAAACTTTCATTCCTGCTTCGGCATCTGCTATGACACCGTCCATATCGATGAATAATAATTCTCTTGGGTTTTCTAAATATCCATAAACTGGATCCTTTTGGCTATTACCGTGTAGTTCTCTCATATTGCAAATATACAAATTATTTTCTAATTTTTATACTTAAAATTCATACTAATAACGATTCTAAGACCATCTGATTGATTCTTTGTTACAAAGTGAGGTAATGTACTGTCAAACATAGCAAACTTCCCAGGTTCAGCCTTAACCACTTCCTGATGTAATCTATAAGGGTTACTATTGTATTGAAAAACTAAATCACCACTATTCGGAGGAACTTGTATCCAGAAAGCACAACTTACTTGAGCACCATCTTCATAACACTCCATACTTTCATGTGTGTGTAAATTAGTTGATTCATTTTTTTCATGAACAACCGCCCAGAAAGAAGAGTTGGGATCTTGACCTTCTTTGTTTTGCCAACAAAGTTCAATATCATCATCAAATGCTTTTTTCCATTCTTCTGCTAAAGTTTTAGCAATTCTTTGAACTTGTGGTGTGAAGTTAATTCTAATATCTTCGTGTCGAATGTCATCTGAATTTTTAGCCATATTTCTACCAGAATGGTAGTTATCAAGGACCATATTTAATAAAGGTTGGATATCTTCATCAAGATATCCAACCAAATATTCTTTTTTGTATAGTGTTATTATTTCTGACATATTATAAAGGCAATTGAGAATAGTCTACCATATAGTATCCTGATTTCTCATCTGTTGAAACAGCACTTGAGTATTTTGTGTTTAATAATTCTTGAGCCATAACACCAGTTTGTTTTTCTTTAGACCAAACATAGTTATACTCATAAACATTTAAGTCAGATACAACACCAACTAAAGTAATGTTTTCTTTTAATCTGATATCAGAGAAAGCTTTCTTAATTGATTTACCAGCACTCTTTGCTCCTTTTGAAATTGATTTACCAGCATCTTTAGCCGTGTCTACCACTGCATTGCCAGCATCTTTAGCCGCTTTAGCTGTTTCTGCTGCCGCATCGTTTGCCGCTTTCTCTGCTGCCTTAGCCGCATCATCTGCTGCTTTTTGTGCTGCTTTTGCTGCCTCATCAGCCGCCTTAGCCGCGTCGTCTGCCGCTTTCTTTGCCGCCGCTTCAGCATCTGCTGTTGCCTTAGCTGTTGCCGCTGCCGCTTCTTCAGCCGCTTTAGCCGCCGCTTCAGCATCTTTAGCAACTTGATTTGTATCAATACTTACTGACAAGTCTACATCTAAACCTACATAAGCCGCTAAGTCACCTTCAACTCCGACAGTAGCAACACCATCATCAAAAGTTGCTTGACCTCCACCACCTACTGCGAATTGGTCACCAACAGAAACACCAGCTCCTGTTGTAACTGAAGCTCCTCCTAAATCTACTGTTCCAGTTGCGTCTACACCAACTGCTGTTCCAGTCGAAACTCCACCACCAACATCAACTCCTTTATCTCCAACTGAGATATGACCTTCTGCGGTGTCACCAGTTACGATATAAGCGTCTACTCCTGCTGATACTCCTACTCCGTTTGTATTTGCTTGTCCTTCAACTGTAGCGTGTGCTTCAGTTGTATTTGAATAAGATGCTTCAGCATAAACATTGTTACCATCTAAACCAGCTTCTGCTGATGCTTCTGTTCCTGTTTTTACTGATACACCTGCTGTTACTGATGCGTTATCGTTACCTGTTGTAACACTTGCTCCAGCTTCTACTGTGTTTGTGTAAGATACTCCTGCTGAGTTCTTATCTGAGTGGGCCTCAGCGCCTTGATTTGCTCCCGCACTTGCGTTTGTTTCTGTCGACATATTATAATTTTTATTTTTATATATTATAATATTTTTCTTATCTTATTTTCTCTTATAAGTGTTTTCAATGTTTTATCACTTGGTTGTATTCTATGTCTTGATGATAAAAACCTGTGGTTACAAGTCTTACAAACATATTGATGATTAACAAATTTATCTGGTCTGAATTCTAAATTATATCTATCAGAAAGACATTTTCTACAAACACCTTTATTCCACCTCACTTCATTAAGTAATAAAATAGGAATAATAATTGGAGACAATATAAAATAAATTATAATTGTAAATATTATTTTAAATATTGTGAAGAATTCCATTATCTGAATTATAGACAAACCAGATACAATAAGTTTTGGTAATATCAAAATAATATATATCTCAATGAAGCATTTAAAATCATATAAATTATTTGAGTCAATATCCACTGATATAAAATCTGATATCGAAGATATGTTATTAGAGCTAACTGATTATCACATTGAATATGATGTTACAGAACTTAAATATTATAAAGATGGTATAAAAGGTGAAGATTGTTTAAGA
>Ga0208133_1000417_pt1 | contig 16575 bp, 31 predicted proteins | sample ColrivemetaGS535_FD_187595 | JGI IMG/M metagenome (GOLD analysis project Ga0208133, IMG submission 187595) | Estuarine microbial communities from the Columbia River estuary, USA - metaG S.535 (SPAdes) (version 2) | ecosystem: Environmental > Aquatic > Marine > Intertidal zone > Estuary | place... | reverse complement strand
GTGTTGCCTACGATAAGCGTACCACATGACTGTGTAAGTGGCTTAAAGAACTTGCATTTTTTACAAGTCGCTAGTCTCTCTCTTTGTATGTGCAGTGGCACGTTGAAGTTCAACATATTCTCGTATTCTTTTTAGTGCGCGATGTATTGAGGTCCTAAGGTAGCTGTATGGTATACCTGTTTCTTTACTTAGTTCTTGGTAGTCAAAATCGGGTTTGCTGTATAGACGCAAAATAATGCTGTCGTATTCATTTAATCTACCTATTGCGCTGTACAAGTATTCACCATCTATGAATGCACCTATCCATGTTTCATCTTGTTTGCTTTCATCCAGTTCTTTGTCTGAATGCAGCTCGTAATACTTTCTATACTTTACTGCGTAGTCGCTTCTGTTGCTGTGCCATGATAGCCACAATGCCCGGTTGATGTATGCCTCTATCTTACCACCGCACACAATATCTTCAACGTCCTGCTCTGGTCTATCCATCAAACGTGCTAACACTTCATGCAGTAGATCACTTCCTTTTGTCTTATCGTGTGCAAGCCTTGTAGCCTTGTCAAGCCATGCGTTGTAATGCTTTGCTATGTTATAGCTTGTGCAGTTGATTTGTTAAAGAATGTTAATTTATTGGTGTAAATAGTTGCACTATTAAAACATTAGTATATATTTGTACACACAACAAAAGTAACACATAACACTATGAAAATGTATTTTGATTTTGAACACGACTTTGACAGCATCCCGATGACTGCAACCATTACAGTAACATGCGACATTATTGTATCACACGGTAGCTACTATGAGCCTGCAAGCACTGAGGCAAGTGATATAAGCTATACGATTATGTGCGGTAAGGTAAATGTAACCGAGGCAATTTTATACGGTGCGGACCAAACTGCACACAGAGAACTTGAGAATATCGTTGAGGATAAAATTTGGGAACAGTACGAAAATTAATCAATAAACAATTTAATAAATAAACACAATGACAACTTTAGAAATCAAACACAGAGTGCTAACCACAGTAGACAGCACACCAATTCAACTACCTTACTATTGGTCCTATGGCAAACACGCAAAGTCTTACTGCGTATTGACAACTGAATTCACTGTAATAGATATACGTGCCAACCACGTGTACTTGCAAATTGATTCTACGCAGTACGATGATGCCGAAGATGCAAGCTATCGCATGGATCGTGAAATGAAGGTAGAGAATTTTGAGCGCATTGATGAGGCTGTGTTCATGCATCACTTTAGCCTTGCCACACGCCAACTTTATGACCTTGCAAATCCAAAATAACATGAGAAAAAACAATCAATTAAACGGGTTGATTGCACGCACGGTGGGGAGCAAAGCTGCTCTCCTACGTGCTATGCAAAGAAGCAATACACCAATAGTCAAAAAGACACTGCACAACTGGTGTGCTGATCCGGGCAGCATCAAACTACGACAACTGCTAAACCTTAGCAACGTAATGCAGTTGCCACTGTGCGAAATCATTAATTCAATAACTATAAAACATGAAGGCGATGAGTAACATCCAACCAATAACTGCGAAGCAAGTTGCATACATACGCAGGAACATTAACAAGAAAGCTTTTCACATTATGCGTAGTGAACTGCAAGTAAGTACAGGTGTCATGTATGAATGGTTTAAGAATGTTTACCAACCCGATATGCAAGTTGTAGTGGATGAAGATGACAACGAGCTGCACGGCACTTACCTTGTCACGCTAAACCAATTCAACTACATGGTAAAGTTCAGTGTGCCTATTGAATTTCACACCATCCAGTACTGCGGACATCTAATCGGTTACGACTACGAGGTGTGCAAATTGAGTTACTGGGAATACAACCATTTGCGTAACCACATACCATGCATCAATATCAAAACCGATGCGAACCATGTTTCAAACTTTTGGTCCACTACTAAACTTTGGAAAGAATGAAGTACGAAGAAAGCAATATGCAACAACGCTGTGTTGAATGGTTTCGCTACTCACACCCTCGCATCCTGATTGCTTCGTTCCCTAATGGTGTATTCATAGGTGGCACACCAATACAAAGGGCAAGGAGGTGGAGCAGATTGAAAGCTGAAGGTGCTGCACCGGGCATTCCCGATTTAATGATATGCAAAGCACGTGATCCATACCATGCCCTGTTCATCGAGATGAAAACTGAAAAGGGTAAGCTATCATTTTTGCAAAAAACAATACACGCACAACTAATCAATGCAGGTTACTGCGTCAAGGTGTGCAGATCATTCGAAGAATTTACAATCACAATCAATAATTATTTACAAGTATGAAAAATCAATCAATGAAAGTTTACAAGTTGCTAATTGACTTGCACGACACAAAGCATTTTAACGCCAAAGAGATGCAGAGCAAGCATCAAATAGGCACACGCATTTTTACCTTGCTGCGTGAGCGAGATATGATACGCAAGGACAGCAATGGCATGCACAAATATGTGGCTGAAATGCCAACACAAATAGTTGCTAATGCACTAACAAAAGAAGTAAAAAAGCAGGCACGTATTTACAACGTAGACTACAAGCAACATCGCAATCAAATTACCATACAACCACTAAAAAGAGTTGAGCGCATTGCACCTGTAAAACAGCCAGTGCAAGTTGAAGAGCAACACACACCTTACCCTATCATGGACATTGTAATTGCTTTTTTAGCGGGCATGGTTGCAGCAGGTTTCATATCAATAATTTGGAAGTGAGTATAGTTTGACTATATTTGTTTTGACTATCCGTACATGAAAACATTACAAATCCCATCTTCACTGCATTGCCATAGCACAACCGTGCGCGGATAGTCCTTTGCATGTGGAGGTGGGTTTTTATTCTTTTATTTATGACAGACGCATTAGCATTACGTGATAACGCACGTGAACAATTAGCGCAAATTAAAACGCTAGAATCAGGTATAAACTACTTGAACAAAGTAAAAGCGATTGAAGTATGGGCAAAGGCTGAAAAGAAAGATGCCGAACTTCAGAACATGATTGCCGAACAGAAGATACGCACGCAAAGAATCTTAGGGCAGTTGTTGAAGGAAAATGAAATTAGTAAAACTAGTGGCAATGTAAATCAGTACACCAAAAGTGCCTTGGTCGAAGACACCAACCAAGGCAAAACTAAGTTATCTGATTTTGGTTTAAGCAAAGAGCAGTCATCCACTTTCCAAAAGATTGCAGCACTACCAGAAGAAATCTTTGAGCGTGAGATTGCAACTGCAAAAGATGAAAGCATAAAGCGTGTTGAACTAACTACCAGCCGAGTGTTGTTTGCTGCTAAGGAATACGAACAACAAAAGAAAAAAGACGATGCGCAGATTACCACACGTGACCAACAATTAATTGAAGCCTTGAAGCGTGGTGAAACTGTTGTAGTAAATCAGAAAGTTGATTTAGCTGCCATAAAATACGCAGAAACAAACGACAAGTATGTTCGTTGTGATCGCTTCAGTGATTTTGGTAATCCCTTTGAAATGGATAAGGATGGTAATCGTGATGAGGTATGTGATAACTACGAGCAATACTACTTACCATTTAAACCTAGCATTCACAAACAGCTAATGAATTTAAAAGGCAAAGCACTTGGTTGCTGGTGCGCACCGCTTCGTTGTCATTGTGATACCTTAATACAATTAATCAATGCACACAATTAGATTCCTACAGATAGCCATTGCTCAATTTGAAATGAATAGCAAGCTTGGCGGTTATTACCATTGCAGCATTGGTTTGGATTTGAATACCAACGAACTGATAAGACTGTATCCAGTTGCATTGAATACCATGTATAAGCATCATCAGTATGAAGTGCAAGTTGAACCTATGACATGCCGTCGTGAAAATTCATACAAGCCATTGCGTATAAGTTATATTGGAAAGCAGGATAGACAAGACACCGACTTAATGCTTAACAAGATTGCTGTTACAACTGTAGACACATTAAATGAATACCGTTTGTCAATGGGTATTGTGGATGCGTCAAGCAAAAAGTTATTGGTTCAAACCAATATGCAAGAAGTGTACGCAACGCAAGCAAGTTTGTTTGATGATGTAGCTGTTGCCAAACCAATAATACGAAGCCATGCAGACAGCGTACACAAAGATATACGCATCCAGTTTGCAGATAAGGAAACCGATCAAGGCTATCGCAATTTAAGTTACAATGAAAGTCATTTCTATATTGGTTTGGAACGCAATGGATCTCTTCCAAATACTTACAGCATGCCACATTGGAACAGATTAATTGTAGGCAACTTGCGAAATCATCGCAGCACTTTCATAGGTTTGTGTTTATTCAAATCAAATCAATAACACATGGCAAAAGACCCTGCATTTCTTTTTTACTCATCCGATTTTATCTCTGGTGTGCAAGACCTAACCATGGAAGAGCGTGGTCAGTACATCACTTTGCTTTGCCTGCAACATCAAAAGGGACACCTTACCGAAAAGATGATACGGCTATGCTGCGGCAATGCCACGGCAGATGTGCTGGCAAAGTTTCGGCAGGATGAGAATGGATTATTTTTTAACGAGCGACTTGAAACCGAGCGTGAAAAAAGAAAAGCACATGGTGAAAAGCAGCGTGCCCGTGCTATTGATGGATGGAAGAAAAGAAAAAACAACAACTGTGACATTGATGCCACGGCATCTACCACGGCATATGCCACGGCAATGCCTTTAGAAGATGTAAATGAAAATGAAAATATAAATGAAGTTATAGTTGAAGATGCAAATGAAAAAAAGACTATGCGCAAAAAGTTTGTGAAGCCACAGGAGCATGAGGTGTGCAACTACATGGGTGAACTAAGTGTGCAGGGCAGCAACTTTCTTAGCGAAGAGAAGGTACTTAACTTTGCCCGGGTATTCATTGACCATTACGAAGCCAATGGTTGGATAGCTGGCAAAGTACCAATGAAAGACTGGAGAAGTTCAGTGCGCAACTGGATGCGCAGGGAGTGGGACAAAGTAAAAAATCAAAAACAAAATACAAATGGAAAACAATCTAATTCAACATCAGACAGCATTGCAAAAGCTAACCAACTTTATGCCGAAGCAGTCGCTATCAGTCGAGCACGCAATAACACAGGACCAGATAGGACTACTGCGGAAGCTTGACAAACAAACAACCAAGGAAAAAATCATGCAGTTGGTTACACGATGCACACAACTAATGAATGTGCAGAATAACATGAATGGTATGCAGATTGAATTTTGCGCTGAACACATTTTAGAAAGTAAATACTTTTATTCACTTGAAGATGTGCAGCTGTGTTTAGATCGCGGTGCTATTGGTGCGTATGGAACTATCTACAACCGCATTGATCCTGCTACTGTGCTTTCATGGTTTCCCCTTTACGATCAACAAAGGCAACCGTATGTAGATGCAAGGAGAAAAGCAAAGCAAGAAGCCAACAACATCTACGACATCTTTGCCCATCCACAAATGGCAGAAGCATTGCAACAGGTGAGTGATAAGTTGTTGATTAAGGAACAGCCAGTGCGTGAATACAAACGCAGCAAGGTGTCTAACTTTGAACAGTTGATGATGGATGAATACGATGAGTTGCCACTGTGGGGCGAAGACGTTGCATTCAGACTTTACAACACCAAGCCATATCAGTTTACCGAGTACCGCAAGGAACGCTATCGTGAATTGATTGAACAACAAAATGAATACTGATGCAGTACAAAACTTCTGAAGGCATAACCTGCGATGTGATTTTCAAATGTGAATCATGTGAGTGCCGTAAATTTCAGCGACCAAGTTACTACCTGCAGCCGCTAACATTTTTGGAAGGTGTTTATGAATGCAGTAATTGTCAAGAGGAGTTCTGTTACTACGATGAAGCTTTCACACTAATGCCATCACAACTAAATTTATTTGAATGAAAATCTACGACATACAACGTGAGGTGCAACTGCTACACAACTTGTACCTGTGTACTGCAAAAAGAAGTTTGCGCCCATCGCTAAAAGATAATTTGCAGATGACTTTGATACTGGAAGAGTTGTATCTTTTGACTGAAAAAGAGAAGTACAAATTGTGACTATTGCAGAACTAATGATACTGCTGCGAGAGTTTGATGAAGAGACTGAAATCTTTATCGGTTACGTAGACGGTCACACAATAGTTCAAGAAGATTTTTGGGTAGTTGAAACATTTGCACGTGACGACTACAAGACAGTGAGCCTAATGGTGGATGATATAAACATAATTAATAATTAATACAATGAGTAACTACACACAGAAAGAAGGGCAGGGTAGCCTTTTCAAAAACACCTACAAGGAAGCAGCTGCACAACCAGACTACACGGGCAGCGTGTTAATCAATGGCAAAGAGATGCGACTTGCTGCATGGGTCAAAGAAGGTAAGAACGGTAAGTTCTTTTCATTGCAGTTGTCAGAAAGTGACAAGCCAAAAGTTGACAAGGCAGAAAGTGTCAAGACAAATAATGTCCAAAATCATAGCGACGATTTGCCTTTTTAATGATTGAGTATTTGCCAAAGCAAAATGAAGCACTGCGTGTGTTGGGTAATTCACACCCGGCACGTGTGGTGCTTTTTGGTGGTGCAGCTGGTGGATCAAAATCTTTCATCGGTTGCGCTTGGCAGATAAGTAGACGATTCAAATACCCCGGCACGCGAGGTCTGATTGGTCGCAGCAAACTTGACACGTTAAAAAAGACAACGCTCAAAACATTCTTTGAAGTTGCACAGATGCTTGGTCTTGCACCAAATGAACACTACACAATCAACAACCAAACACACGTTATTACTTTTGCAAATGGTAGTGAGATAATTTTAAAGGACTTGTTTGCCTACCCAAGTGATCCTGAATTTCATTCACTTGGTGGACTTGAGTTAACGGATGCATACGTGGATGAAGCTGCGCAGGTATCAAAGCGTGCAATAGACATTCTACAGTCACGCATCCGATTTAAGCTACGTGAATTTGATTTACCACCAAAGATGTTGCTCACATGCAATCCGTCAAAGGGATGGCTTTACAATGAGTTCTACGCACCATACAAGTTGGACAACTTAGCGCAGCACCTTGCCTTTATTCCATCACTTCCAACAGATAACCCACACCTGCCAGATAGCTATCTTGAAACACTTGAGCGATTGCCTGAAATAGATAGGCGAAGGCTGTTGTATGGTGACTGGGAATACGATGAGTCAGTAGATAACATGTACAACTACGATGACTTGGTGCGATGCTTCAGGGAAGAGGAAGCAAAGGGAGATAAATTTATCAGTGCCGACATTGCACGACTTGGTAAGGACCGAAGCGTGGTGTGCGTGTGGCATGGTTTGCAGTTAATCGAGATCCAAGAACTACGCAAGCAACCAATAACATCTGTTGTCACTTTGATCAAACAACTTTGCGACAAGCACAGTGTGAAATTATCTAATGTGATCTGTGATGAAGATGGTGTAGGTGGAGGTGTCACGGATTTTTTAAAGTGTAGAGGCTTCCTTAATGGTGGTCGTGCAAAGCAATCGGATAAGTTCACCAACCAAAAAGCGGAATGCTATTTTAAGTTGGCAGAACTTGTAGAGCAGAACAAAATTATTTTCAAGGTTAGCCAGTACAGGGATGTGATCGTGCAGGAACTGGACATGATAAGACGCAGGCAACCCGAAGCCGATGGCAAGCTTGCAGTGATAAGCAAGGATGAGATAGCACGCATGCATGGTAAAAGTCCTGACTACGCTGATGCAATCATGATGCGCATGTATTTTGAACTATTCCCAAACTACGGCAGCTATTCGTGGGCGTAAAAGTCACAAAACCTAGCATATTTGTGTCACATGTAACACGTTACAACAGGTTACAATCTGTAACCGACTGAGGTAAGTCGCTGATTTCCAAACACACGTTTGTTAAAATTTGTTAAATTTGTAGGTCACCTATTGCAGGGGTAAAAAGTTACACTACATTTGTCAAACAAATAACAACAAGACATGAAAACAACCAGTACCATCCTTCGCTACATAGTAGCCGCCATTATTTTTTTAGCAATTCTTAACTATTGCCAAGAGCTTAATGATTGCCTAATGAAACACTAAGCCGTATCTTTACAATCAATCATTTAATCAATAACAACACACATGAATTTTCACAAAGACAACCTTGAAGCATTGCAAAAATTTCAGCAGATGCTCAACACTTCACCCGATCAGGTGGGGTTAGAAAAGACACCCGATGGCAAAGCTGTTACATTAGTAATTAGCCACGTAGAAACCACGCTAGATGAAATGTTTTTCGGGCATTGGCGCACTGAGAATTTCAAATGGGAGCGCATGGCAAATGAAGTGGTAGGATCACTTGACTTAGTAATCATTCACCCCATCACAGGCTACGAACTACGCAGAACTGGTGCAGGTGCAATCGTTATTATGGTAGACAGAGTGCCAAGTCAATTAGCAGCCGATCCAATAGAACGCAATAGGTGGGCATTGAACGCAGATAACAAGAAACCTAACGCATTAGACCTTGCATTCCCTAAACTCAAGACAGAGTGCCTTAAAAACGCTGCAGTGTCATTTGGCAAGTTGCTTGGTCGTGACTTGAATAGAAAGAACGTAGACATCTACAAGCCATTCAAGTTGAAGGGTACACTTAACACATCAAACAAGGATGTGCAATACCTAATGGAACTAATCGACAAGGCGAAAAACCTAGACGATTGCGACATCATTTTGCAGGCATGCCCGGAAGAGTTCTTTCAACAGATTCAACCGCTTGTAAATGTTAAAAAGCAACAGCTATCAACGCTATCATAGTACATTTGAAAATCAATAACACACACACAATGGAACAAACTTTATTTAGAGCATCGCAGTTAGGCAAGCTAATGACTGATGCACGCACCAAGACAGGACTAAGCGAAACATGCAAGAGCGCACTGCTTGACATCTACATTCAAAAGAAGTACAAGCGGTACAAAGAAATCAGCAACAAGTACATCGAGAAAGGACTGGCTGTGGAGAATGATGCTATCGACTTGTGGCGCAGGGAACGTGGCGCAATCGTATTTAAGAATGAAAACAATTTTAAAAATGATTTTGTATCAGGCACACCCGACTTACTTATCAAAGACGCATCAGGTAACTGCATCAATGTACCCGATATCAAGTCAAGTTGGGATATACACACCTTCATAGATTCAAAGGTAAATGATTTGAGCAAAGACTACTATTGGCAAGGGCAGGCATACATGTGGCTAATGGGCGCACCTACTGCAACCTTTTGCTTTGTGCTTGTCAATGCACCAAGTCAAATGATTGACGATGAAAAGTACCGCCTTGCTCGCAGGATGAATTTGATTGATCCACAAGCTGATCCTGAATTCATACGCAAGGCATCACAGATTGAGCGCAATATGATTTTTGACATGCCCACATTCCTTGCTGAAAATCCACACGCTAATCTTGAAAGTGATTTGGCTAATTGGTCACACGACATACCAGTTGAAAAACGCATCCACGAAAAGGTTGTGATGTTTGATGCAGATGCAATCGCAAAGCTTCAAGAGCGTGTGCCTATGTGGCGTGAATACTTAAATACTTTGGATCATTAAAGTCAAACCATACCCTTACATTTATTAGCAATAAGTCAAGGTGAACAAAACAATACTATGAAAAAACAAACAGCGGTTGAATGGTTAATAGATGTACTGCGCAACCAAATAGAACAAGGCACACTGGATGCAATATCAATTAGCAAACTGAAGTTGTATGCTAAGGACATTGAGAAAAATCAGATTGTTGATGCCGTGAATGATTCTTGGAACATGGCAAAACATTCAAATTTTGCGGATGCCCAAGCCGAACAATACTACAACGAAACATACAAATGACCATCGAACAACTGAAAGTACATGTGATGGAATCACCACAGCACTACTACAACAAACTACAAGTCATTGAACTAATCAACAAACTAAATGAAAGCAAAGGACAAAGCATGGCAACTGTACTCAAACTATTTTGATATAGTCGAAGGCGGTGAGCAGTTAGGACAACTTGCATTGGTGCATATCAAAGCTGTGAACGCTGCACTACACGCAGTGGATGAAGCACTAACCTACGCACCCGATGACATCGTAAATGATTTTGATGGCACAGGTGAATACTACAGCGTGAAGGCATACTACCACCACGTAAAGAATGAACTACTAAAATTGAATAATCCAAAAACGAAAATCGAATGAAAAGGCATGGTCTAAAGTTAACCTACGCGTTGAATCAATTGGATGGCGTCAGGGATTCAATAGAGTACGAAATAGGCGATTTGGTTTATTTATACTCAATAGACGAGTCTTATAGACGTTTACATCCATTCTATAAATACGACGCTTGTTTGTGCCGTATAATTGAGGTTAAACCCTCTCAGGATGGTTTACATTTAGAAAAATACGGCCTCCAAAGAGTCAAGGATAAATGTAAAATTTATTGGTTTTATCCTACGTACATGGAGCCCGCCTTTGAAGCAAATTAAACAACTAAAAAAAGAACTACTAAAATTGAGCAAGTATGACACGAAAGCAATTGCAGCTGCTGAACATTGATGAACTGCGTGCGCTGCGACACGATAGGCTTGGTACTATTGGCACAGACAACATCGAAAGCAATCAAATACGCAGAGACTTATTACGAATACAAAAAGAAATCTACACAAGAAACTATGAAAGCAACACTAACCTTTAACCTGCCCGATGATCAGTACTCATACGACTACACAATCAACGCTGCCCGGTATAAAGATGCGCTACAAGACATCATGAATATCATGCGCAATGAAGTGAAGTATGGCAACTACGATGAAGGCACTTGTGAAGTGATAGATAACTTATACATGCAGTTCGGTGAAGTAGTAGGTGACTTGTTATTGTAACTACATTTGCAATGTGTTTATGTTATTGATTGATTAAAATGCCCTGCAACGGTGGGGCATTTTTTTTTATCTAATCTTACCATTAACGATTCTGTAGTTGCTCACTTCAAACTCTTCATCAGACATCACACGCACATGCGCAAAGCCATGATGGTGCTTGTTGATGGGCAAGAAGTCGGGGTGCAACTCGCATAGACACGCAACACTCCAGCACGTTGTAAGCTTGCCATTTATATTTGGCTCACTGTGTTCACTTGCTTGGTGGTGATGCCCACATAACGCACTGTCTTTGGCACGTAAAAACAAACCACGTGCAATGTTCACAGGACTGAATACAGACATGCCTAATTCATGCCCGTGTAAAATAGTTAGCTTACCTGCGTGAATAATTTGTTTATCAGGTATGAATGTGATATCTAACTTATCTAAGTGCATGAGGCTTTCAAAATTGAACTCATCCATACCGAGCAAGTCAGGTGCATTGCGCATGATGTAGTGATCATAGCGCACATCATGATTGCCACACTTGTAATAAATAGCAGCTTGTGGAAACAGCTTGCGTACTGTTGTCAAAAATTGCCTGGTCATTAACACCTCATGCCCTAAGTTTCTTTTGCGTGGATCTTTCTCAAAGCGACTGATTGCGTAAAAGTCTATGATGTCACCATTGAGCAGGATCGTATTCACATCGTTGTCAAGTCCATACTTCAATGCAAGTGTTAGTGCTTGTATATTGTGGTATGGCACATGCACATCACTAAGCAAAAGAATGTTGTTGTGGTTGCTCGGTAACTTGTACGGCTTGTAGTTACTTTCTTGTGACGGTGGTAGATCAAGTGGGTTGGATAGACTTGGAACTAACTCATCGAGCATGCCATTGAAGTCATTATACATTGTTTGCAGCTTGCCTATTGCACCTTGTTGCACTGGCTTACTAACTACATTGCTTTGTGTGCCGTAATGCCTCTTGCGCCATCCCGAATACATGCGCTCAAAAGAATGTTCTGATAGTGGCAGGTTGTGCTTTTTGATTGCATCCTGCACACGCTGCATAACAGTACCCGTGCTGTCATACATCTCTTGGTAGATAGCAGTGTACTTACTGATCATTATTGCTTACCTTTTAAGTAGCCAGTCAGTTCTGCAATGTTTGCGCTAATGATTGCATTCTGATTTGTGATAGCATCAATCTTTGTTTCAAGCTTGTCGGTCTTGGTCATTAGTTCCGCTTTTTGCGCACGCATGCTGTCAGTGATTGAACTCATTTCTCTTTTGTGGTATGATTCAAGATTGCTAATTTTTTCACTTAGCTTGTCATCACTACGCTTCAAAGCAAAGTACAAACTTGCCAATGAAATTGTTCCTCCAACCAGTGTTGCCACATCACGCATTTCAAATTCCATAGTTCTTTATAGTATTGCAAAATATATAGTAGAAAGTGCTACTGCTGTGATACCTAAAGTGAGCGCAGTGTTAGTAATTATTAACCGTGTATTTCGTTTTCTTAGTTGTTTGATTTCAGCATCTTTCTCAGTGGCTATAGCCTTGTCAATAGCTTGCTTGTTTGCATATATTTCAGCTAGCGTTTCATAACTGTTTGCCTGTATGCCTGTAATCTTTGCGTAATAATTCACTTTCAGTTGTTCCATTTGGTACAAAGAATCAATTTCCATTGCAGTGCCATACCAATAAATCATACTATTGTAATTGAGATTGAAAAGTTGAAGATCGTAGGTTGTAAGTTCGGGTGTAAAATCCTGCTTTAAGTAAGCTGTCCGACTTTTTGAGCGTTGTGCGGAACTGAGCATTGGCATTAGCAGGAGAAGCAGAAAGAATGTTATATGTTTCATTGCGATATATTTCATTGGTGATTTGTTGCTGCTGAATAATGGTGTCTTGATGTATTTTGAGTGAATCAATTTTTAGAAAAATGCTATCTGCCTTGCGATTATTTAAGTCAATCACATCGTATAGTGAATCATTGATTGAACGCAACCTATCAATAGCAGGATCACCTTTGTCACGGCATGACTTTACACTTACAATAGTTAGTATAAGCACCAAAGTGGCAACCGATGCAATGATCACCGTGTTTCTTAGTTTGATTTTTTCCATCGTGTAATGTGTAAGTTTTTTGATAGTGGGCGAATCTTGTAATATACCCCATCACCCGTGCGACTATCGCGCATGCCCTGATCATTCGTGTTGCCTTCAATGGTGCGCACTGAATACTTCGCAACTCTGTCCACGATGCCAGTGTGACCTATGCCCTTGTACCTTTTGTTGTAATCTTTGCTGTAACTCAGTGTCATCACTAACACATCTGAATCACTATAAGACTTTACAAATTTACCTTCAGTAAACACCACATCTTTCTTGTTGTATGCAGTAGGTGACCAACCTGTGATGGTGTGAGGTATGCCGCACTCGTCGAGCATTGCCATAACAAAGAAGCTACACCATGCATAGCCGGGCAACCAACCTTGTTGCTTCATTATAACAAGCAATGCACGGTCATTAAACCCCATGTTATTGCCACCCTTTTCTCTTACACCAACGAATGAAGCTGCTGTTGCCCTTACGCAATAGCCGTCATCAGCATGTGTAAGATATACAGGTATGCAGCAAAGTAGAATGCATATAAGAGCAGGTACAAAACAACCTTTTGCCATGTCGTTAAATAGGTATTGATTTCGTATTTCACTTCCTTGTTGTATATCTCCCGTTGCAATGCCCGAAAATTGAATCTAATACCTAAAAAAACCACGAAGTTGGCAAAGACCATAACAAGTGCAGCTAACACAATATACTGCACGTATTCAGTGCTAATGATTGCATCGTTGAAATAGGCAACCGATACAGTGCCACTGATTGCAAAGACTAAGAAGGCAAGTGGTATAGACCAAAAGCCATCGAGCAACTGCAACTTATAGCGCAGTGATTTGAAAGCGTTACGATTTGTCACGGGTTGCTTTTTCATCAGGTATATTTTTAAGTTTGTGCATCAACGTGCGCTCATACTTGCGCAATAATTCAGTATATTCTTTTCGCTTTTCAGTTCTGTTTATCATGGTATGCGATTAAGTATATTACGTGAATAGGTAGGACGAAAAGACGTTGCACTATTGCCACTGCTGAACTGATAATTCAATGTGTTGGTCACATCGGTACGTGGTGAACGGTCTGGCCATGTGGATGTAGAGTATTCAGGGAACAAACTTGAATTGGCACACAAGTAATCTACAAGCAATGTGGTGTAGTGTTCACCGTTCTGCCTTGCACGGTCAATCATATCCTTCATTACTGCATCCGATATAGGCACAGTGTCCTCGCTTTGTCTTTGCACCAATGTTCCGTTGTCCATGCGATAGCAAAGGTTGGGGGTAACATCCACCATTACCCACCACAATAGCATCTTTTGGACGTAATCTTCCAACAATATCTGGTAGTTACCCGAAATAGTGTTCGCAGCTACATCTGTTTTTATTTTATTCAGCAAGTCAGTTCCCAAAAATGGAAGTAGCCATTTGTCCTGCGCTAAATAAATGGATGGATATAAAAGATTCGGATCAACACTACCATTTACAGCAGTGTATTTTTTAATAAAGTTTTCTGATATTAAAAGTATTTCAGCCATAGTAGTATTTGTTTATTGATTTCTTGGATTGTCAGGTAGAAAGCCATCATAGGGCATGTCACGTGGTGCAACACCAACCAAATAATTATTGCGCACTTTGTATCCTGCTTTTTTTACTCGCACATCCATTGCTTCTTTGATGTCTGGATTGGTTAAGTCAAGACCAAAACCTTTTGCACTTGCATAGGTCATCTTGCGCCACACATGTCCACATGCCCCACCGCCCTTATACAACCAAACCGAATATGTGTCAGCACCCTCAGGACCCCACCCTTCATTAACGATTTGTTTTGTCATCTGCATCACATCTTCCTTGCGGTAAAGCTTATCGGCAGCAATCATCTTACGGCAAAAGGTGCGTGAATTTTCTTGAATAGCACCGTTGTATTTGTAGCGTGTGTAGAACTTTACATTGTCAATAGTTTCATCTTGTGATGACTTTGCATTTGGTCGTGCCGTACCTGTGCTTGTCTTTGCAAAGTTGTGTGATTCAATGTTTGCATTGTCTTCATCATCCGTGTCGTAGTCAACATCGTACTCATCAATCAACACCCAGTCTTCATCTTGATCCTCACCTAATGCAATCAATGCATCCGCTACTTTGTCATCATCAAAATCCGCAGTTACTTTTTTTTTTAATTGCGTAGATGCAACCACTTCACTTGGTAACAAACTGCCTGCAATAACATCAGCAAAAATTGCGTCTACTGTGGCAGCAGGTAGTGTTGGGAATGCAGCTGCCACGATTGCCTTTGCACTTGACACTGGCACAGCACCCGATGCGCTTTGCATTACGATGTCCACAAGTGATGCTATCTGCGCACCATTAAGTGCCGTTGCAGCGACATCGGTAGACGCACCACCCGTAACATCTGAAACAACTTCTGCCTCTTGTATAGCAAGTGGTGTGTTAGGTATTATCTCAAAGGTAACGCCCGGCATTTGCAGGCTTAGTAACTCTTCAAGGCTATGATTTATTTTGTGTTGATATGGCTGAATAACTTGGTTGTTGAATATCTCAAGACCTGTTGCCATTTCATCCTTGTTGCTACCGAAGCCAGTACCACCTTCACGAATACCAAATAGCAAAGGTGTAGTCACACGATGCGCTGTGATAATCTTTTGTGTTGCCGTATCATTCATTAACTGATACTGCTTGTCTGCATCATTTACCGGGAAAGGTGTAATCTCAGTCTTTGGTTGTTCACGCTCATTAAAGAACATTACCACCTTGCCTGCATTCCTTGCTCCACTCATCTTATTCTCCCAGTCCATCATCATCTGTTGCTTCTGTTCAGGTGTTGCCTGCCCATTGTAAAAGTTGATTATTGTAGATGGGAATAAACCGTTTAAGATTTGATTGATGTGGAAGATTGAAATCTGCTTATCCAACTCAATGTAGTTGATTGCACTCCAATAATCAGGTCGTGGGTACACATCACTGCCAGTATAAGTGAAGCACCAATAGATTTGTCGTGGCTCAACTTCACGTGTTAGGTAGTTGTACTTTGGAATGAACTCAGGTGTGTTCTTTTTCTTGCGTGCATTGGACCAATCGTAGCTGTGAAAAATTCCTATCTCACTTTCATCTTCTTGGTCGATAGCAATACGGCACTCTTCAAATGGAATAGCATTTAGCTTGCTAATTACCGTGCGATCATTACTCCAAATCACTTCAATATAAAAACCACCAAACACTTTCAAGTCATGCGAACACGCATAGGTCAAGTGGTCAATGTTTAATGCGTCAAGTTCTGCCTGATATTGTTCTGACTGGATGCCCTTGCCTGCAATCATATCACCAATGGCAACAGTTAAGCTACCATGCACAGGTGATTCATGCGAAAGGTCACGGATGTATTGTGGAAAATCATTGTCAGCACCATAGTTCACCCACCCTTTGCGGTCAATCTTTTCTGCGTCACTCTTTGCAACGTATTCACTAAGCTTTAGTGATACTATATTTGATTCGTTATGGCTCATAGATTATGTCATTTGGTATT
>Ga0208133_1000416_pt1 | contig 16588 bp, 11 predicted proteins | sample ColrivemetaGS535_FD_187595 | JGI IMG/M metagenome (GOLD analysis project Ga0208133, IMG submission 187595) | Estuarine microbial communities from the Columbia River estuary, USA - metaG S.535 (SPAdes) (version 2) | ecosystem: Environmental > Aquatic > Marine > Intertidal zone > Estuary | place... | reverse complement strand
GGTGCGGTTGATGCTATCCAGCATCCCTCTAAGCTCATTGGCGTTAGCCGTAAGCATCTTAAGTTGTTCGTCCTGTAGATCCACTCGCCATTCCAAGCGTTCTACTTGTTGTTTTATTTGTTCCATTGTTTGTCCTTTATGATGCTATTTCCATTACGGTTAATGTGGTAGCGTTTTGGTAGTTGTTTGACCCTCTTAACCTTATCTGCCCGTTATCTCGCTGGTAACGTATACTTACTGTTTCACTTGTATCTGGTGGGGAGTATATTGCTTGTAGAGTTGCAACACCTTCCATTCCATCATTGCTGTTTGTTAACTGTATTTCAAGGTTTTGGTTAGCTAAAGAATTACCAGCTTGGTCGTATAAGAAAACCTGAGCAGCTGGGTCTGTCGTTTGACCAAACCCCTGTAAATCATAATTTATGCTTGCAATAATATACAGTTGGTTACTTGATGAAGATAAAGTAATTGTATCGCTAGTAAGTGCTGTTGTTCGACCTCCCCCATTTAAGGCTATAGATGAGGGTAAATGTTTAACTTTGACCTGTAACACCTTACCACCCCCAACACCCGCAAGGAGTGCTGAAGGAATAGTACCAGTAGAGTCTAAGTTAGCTGGGTTGAGTGTGGAGGCACTCGTAAGTACCCCCGTTGCGTTAAAGTCTGCTAGGTTTCTTGCCCTAGTCATAATGAGTTACCTCTATTTAAGTTAAGACGGGTTTCTCTGTTCGTCAGTTGGCGGTATGCTATAGATTACTCTAGGTTGGAAAGTTGTTTCTCCAGCTGCATATCCTCTTTGTACGTCAACAACGTCAGCCGTGTCGACTAAACTATCAGCTAAAGCTACTGCGGCTATATGTGCTTCTTCTCTTGAAGAGTGTTCGCTATGCAATACTTGTTCAATTACACCATCTGCGTTAATTCTTGTATACCCTACTCTCATTCTTTAACCTCCTATAATCTGTGAATAAGTACCCGCTACTTTAGTTATCTGTACTGACTCGCTTGTGGATATTTCTTTAGCTTTAATCTTAAAAGTTCTTTCTGGCTTATAGTATCCAAGATATATTTGATGAAAGTGATTCTGAGTAGTAGTGCCACTCTCGTTGTATGACTCCATAGGATATATTTCTCCAGAGAGTTCAGTGCCTGTAGTTTCCCAATCGAAGGGGTGTAAGTAAACTGAACTGCCTTGTGTGGGGGTGTTCGCTTGGTAAGGGTTATACTTAACAGTTGTTCTATTAGTTGTTGGGTTATACGACCAACTCTCGTAGTTTACAAAGCCAAAAGCATTTGAACCGTCTGAGCTTTTTGACATTCCACAATAAGGTGAGAAATGTTTAGTAAAATCACCAACAACCTGAAACGAACCCATAATAGCTACAACAGCAGTTCCTAAATTTATAGTTGTTTCGCTTGTTGGGTTAGGAGCATCAACCGTTACTACAAATTCGCTCTCATTTGAAGAGTTAACGTCAAGAAAGTTTGCGGTTATGTTTAAATCTAAAGTATGTTCAACAGCCGTGGTTGCTCCTGAGTTTATACGCATTGTATCGCCTATTTGTGAGGAGGTGGTTGTTAAAGCATAAAACGAAGTCGTGCTAGAATATCCCCTTCTCTGAAAACGCTGTCTAACTGTGCGCTCTATACCATCTAACTTAGTACCATCAGCCGCTACGTCTCTGCCGTCTACTGTACCAGTTAATGTAATATCACCTGTAACAGCAACACCATTAACTTTTGTTTTTAATCTTTCTTGAGATGGCCCATAATAAAGACTTACTTCGTACTGACCACCGCTTTGAGCCCCTTTAACTAGAGGTACGTTACCATTGCCTGCTAGTGTTACGTTATTAGTAGACCTAATAGTAAGGTTATTGTAAGCCTCTAAGGTTGCAACACCACTAGCATTTGTTGATAAGTAAGTATTATTCCCTCCAAAAGAATTGTCTCCAATTTCAAGTCTAGCGGTTTCGGGAATAAGAAGACCGCCATCTGCTTGTATAAGGCCAGTAAACGTAGCACCTGATAAGTCTGCTTTACCTGAAACGTCTACTGTAACGTCACCAAAAGAAACATTACCACTTCCGTCAGTTACTAATGCTTGACCGTTTGTACCATCGGTGCTTGCAAGCGTGTAACCTCCTGTAGCTAGTGTTCCTGTGGTTGTCACATCACCAGTAAACGCAGCACCTGATAAGTTTGCTTTGCCTGAGATGTCTTGATGGGCTGTTAGATAGTCACTAGAATCAAAAGCCTTAACCTGTGCTAGATTAATTACTTCTGAATCCATTAGCGCACCCGCATTAGCGACATTTGTGGCGTTAACGGTTGCATCAGTACCATCAGTACCACGGGGTATTGTCATAACACCTGTTAAAAGGTTATAAGAAGCATCTGTCCCAGCTGCCCCTGTCACCACCTGAGTTACGGGAGATATGTTATCAGCCACCATGTCAATAAGATCACCAGCAGCAGCAGCAGAGGTTAACACTACTGAAGTACCGTTACTAGCTGTGTAGTCGTTAGCTGCGGGAGTCACTAACCCAGATCCTACGAGGTTACAAGATTCCCAAGTGTCTGTAATATCCATTCGATAAACACGCGCACCATAATTGTAACTAAAGAAATCATCGTTACATCCCGTATCTTCTAATTCTTCTAAGTCCTCAAAACCAGCCTCGGTAGCATTTTCACTATACCATTCGTACTGAAAATTAGTTCCAGCTGGTACTTGATATGTCCAAACCCAATCACCGTTAGCGTCTTGTGTGGCTTCACCCTCTGACCATGTAGTTTGTGTGCCAGCGGGAGTAGGATATGTATCGTTCCAGCTCCAAAGATTAGAATGAACATACACTGAAGTGGAGTTAGGTTTGCCCGCTAGTTTAAGGGTGACGGTTACGTTTCCGTTACTGTCAGCTGCTGGAGCGGAGTCGAGTGTACTAGCTACAAGTTTAACACCATTAAGGTACACATCTACGTGACCAGATTCATAGGACATTGGGAATGTTGTTTGTCCTGTTGCAGCCGTGAAAGATTTACGATTAATGGGGTTAGTAATACCAAGAGCAGCGTTCTGCCAGCCGTTAGCTTGATATACCTTTAGTGTGTTAACACTAGAATCAAACCAAAATGCTCCGATCTGTATTGCAGTGCCGTCAGAGTATGTTGAAGGGGCTACAGTCCCTGACCCTAAAAAGGTTCTACCGTAATGGTTTATCCCTGTAGCGTTTGCTGCCGCAGTTTCTACTGCACCTGAAATATTCGCAACCGTGCTTACTTTGGCTAGGTCTGTCGGATTTAACTGAAGAGGCTGCCACGTTGTCGAAGCAAGCTCATAAACCTTCATTACATCATTAGTAGCGTCAAACCATAAGTCACCCGCTTCGGGTGTAGGCAATGTAGGCGCAGCAGTAGAAGCACCGTAATACCTAGCGTTGTAGTCCCCACCAATCATCTCAGCTTTATCAAGTGCTTCTTGAGCTATGTTGAAGATTTGGTTAGAGTCTTGATCTAACGTCTCTGCCTTAAGCATTGAACCAGAAGCAAAGTCTACTTGCCTAGCTGCGGATGCTGTCTCACGCCTTATACTTATCTTATCACCAGTTGAAGGAGTGAAGCCTGTGAAAGCTACAAGACTACCTGTTAGGGTATAATCAGTACCTTGTGTTTTGACAACATCGTTTACCAGAACAACAATGTCACTGGCTTGTTGGTGACTGGGGGCAACAAAATTGCTTTGCCCCGTGTAGTCGTACTCATTTATAGAGTGTAAAGTGTTTGTCATTTGATTTTCCTATTATTTAAATATACCATCTTTAGCTTTTTGGACTTCAACTTCTCTTTGCTCAATTACTTGAGACAGGGTTAAGTCTTGTCCTACAATCTTACTTTTTGGATTACCCAGAACTTCGTCTAGGGCATCTTCTTTCGCTTGTCTGATTGCTTTCTTAGTATCAGTTACACGATAGCTATGCTTTTCTCTTTCTTCGGGATTTCCTAAAGAGTCTTTTGATGTGCTTAAGTTGTATAGTTCTTGTATTAGAGGTTTTTTGATTGCTGGTGAATTTAGTTCAGCCATCATAGCGTCATAGACACTAACTTCCATACCTTTATAATTTATACGCTCTTCTCGCAAATCAGCTGCTGGGTACTTACTAGACTTAAACTTAGCTCTAGTGAAGTTACCAAAACCAGATTGCTCTAGTTCATTAATCCATCTATGTACTGCCATTTCTTTCTCACTTCGTCCTGCAACACGTTGTTCAGGTGTTGAGTACCAGAAAGGGTTTAGTACAGTCATAGGGTTGTCTAGTTTTCTAACATTACCAAAAATGTCATACTTACGGGGTAAGCTAGGGTGGTTGGGTGAAAAGGTTGATAAGATACGCTGCTGTGCGTTTACAGGTGCTGTTAATTCATTAGCTCCCGCAGCCACTTGACCTTTCTTAGCTATGCTCGGAACAATCATCAGAGCTTTCTTAAGTGCTAAATCTGAACCGACATTCCAAGCTTCTTCTTTAGCATCTGGATCATCAGAGGTAAAAGCACCCGTCATTCGTGTGCCAGCAGTTACTGTATCCACAATACCAGTGAATAGTGCTGAGTCTTGGAAGGCTGAGATAAATGTAGCCATACCGATTCCCATAGCTGCTAGAGTTCTGTCGTAAAGTTCAGGATCACTTTCCCCAACTTCTTCTCTTGCTCTTGTAGCCATAACACCATCAAGCGCATTAACAACAATAGTCATAGGAATACGTAAAGGTTCATATCTTCTATAGTCGAAGTGTTTACCCTCATCTCCTATCTGGATGCTTAACGCACCAAGACCATCTGTTTCTTGCTCGCCTGTCATTGTGTAGTCTCTGTTAGCACTACCTGTTATCTCACCTTGCGCCCACTTAGTAGTCACGTACATCATTAGAGAGAATGCTAGGGTTGCCTCAGTCTGCGCTCTTGCTTGCCTACCTACACCGTTAAGCCCTGCTAAATCATTTCTGAATTGAGGGAGCATTACGTTGACAGCAGGAGTTAGTCGCATAGACTCATGAAATACCCAAGCTGGAGTTCTAAAGAAAAGCTGTCCAAAGATTTTAGCAATAGGGTGTGCTTTGTGTAGCTCTTCAATTTTCTTAGCTCCACTTTCCATAGCACCAGATATGCCTGTTTTACCGCCTTCAAACTCTTTCTTGTAAAGCAGTGTTTCTACATAGTCTCTAGCGTTAGCTCCAATGTTCTCTAAATCTGTAGCTTCTTTATCTAGCTTCAACGCTTCAGCACGTTCACCTTGTTCTCGCAACATTTCAGCTTGAGTGCGTAGCTCTTTTACTCTTCTATCGTTACCTAACCTTCTAAATGTTTTAGTACCAAACTTGTTGATGTTGTCTAAGACATACTTATCAAGTGCATCACCTTCTAAGTTTAAAGCTCTACCTTTTTCATAAAGAGGTGTTAGTGCCTCTATGGTAAGCTTCTCGTCATAAGCTTTAGCGACTTCATCTTTAATATTGTCATCAATAAACTTCTTAAGCTTGTCACCCTTAAGTTTCTTTTTCATCCCTTGAGTAAGTAGACGATCAAACGCATCCCCAGCAACATAACCAGCCGCTGCTAACTCTTGGTTATAAGCATCAGTAGCACCTAGTAGTCTTGGGAATGTTCTTAAGTGTGCAGCAAGTTTACCTTTAACTTTAATACCTTCACCTAAAAAGCGAGATACATCTTTTGTTAAAAGGGTTTGCTCAAACTGGTAAGCTGCTTGAAATGATTTACGAGCTGCTTCCTGTGCTGCAAACATGTGTCCATACACTTTAACCATTCTTCTCCACTTGGTTAAGGACATGGGGTTGTTTACGATTTGATCTAGTAAAGGATATGTATAGTTTTTAAGCATCGGGAAAACAGTGTTAATGATAACTGTAGAAGGGCTGAACACACCACTAATAGACAACTCAACATACTTCTCTGCACGTTTGTTAATCTTATCGTAGACTGTTTCCTTACCTTCCCCCAGTATCTTAGCTTTATGGAAAGCTGCTTCCTCATCCCGCTGGCGCATCAGGTTTATAGCCTTCTGCGTATCTTTAGGATCACCAGTGTTTAGGAGCTTGTTAATATTAGCGTGATATTTTAGCTCAACTTCTTTAATGTTGTTTAACTGTTGGTTCTCATAAGCTATGGCACGAGCCTCATCACTAATGTTACCATCTTTATCTACTTCAACTATTTTTCCAAGTTTAGCAGCATTTAGATCTCTACCATTATAACTGTTTAAGTGTTTAGCACCAAAGTAAGCCTTGAGGAGTCTTTCTTGGTTCTCCAACTGTAGTGCCTCTGCTTCCTTTATTTGTCTAGCAGAACTTTTAGGGTTGTTTATGATCTCATATAACTTCATGTCAATCTTACCAAAGTAACCCTTAGCAAGGTTAAACTCTCTTACAAGAGTAGAGAACACAGAACGCTTAACTTCTAATTCTTCAATGCGCTTAATTACATCATCAACAAAATCAGGGTTAGCGTGTAGCTCTGCAATAACATCATCTGTTTTAATCTTAACAAGGTCTCTAGCGTCACGTAGAACAAGCGAACCAAACTTCTGACCGCTGAAAGAATCTGTTCTAGGTTCTGCGGCAACGTCCTCATCTATCTTCTTGGACACTTTGTTGTATTCAATGTCGCCTATCCACTCTACCTGTTCATCAGCATCAAACTCAGCTTTAGGTTGTGGAGTGCCGTCAACTACTTCTTCAGTACCTTCTCTAGCTTGCTTACCTTCTAGTCTAGCCTCAAAGCCTTCCATCTCGGCAAGCTCTTCAGCAACTTTAACATCATCTTCTGCAAGCTTTTCAGCAGACTTTTGTGCTTTCTTGCTGCCTAATCTAGCAGCGAGCACATCAATGCCAGTGCCTATAGTAGCACCAGCCGCAAAGCCAATACCAGCACTTAAAGCTGTTTGCCCTGCACTAAACTCTTCTTGAGAGCCAGCGTCAATACGTACAGACTGATCCATCACATCAAAGGCTGCACCGTGAGCTGCACCTTCAAAGCCTGTGAGAGCTGCTGTTTTACCCAGTGATCTCTTAAGTTCACCTTTGATTTTTTTCTTAACAGCTTTCTTAGTAGCAAACTTTGCAGCTTGTGCAACCACTGCTCCTGTACCAGCCGTAGCTAGACCTAACCAGTTAGTGGCATCAGTAGCCATTTCCCATGTAGCATCACCAGCAGTTTTCCAACTTGTGTTGACTTCATCGTACTGATCTAAAAGGTAGACAAAAGCTTCTTTAGTTTGTTGATCGCCTTTTTGTGTAATGGTATGGGTGTCAATAGCTTGGTCAACAATGTTAAAGTTAAACCCCGCCATTTGTACTAGACCGTAGTCCGCTATTTTTGTTCTTAAATCGTCACCGTCATAATCACCTAAATCTTCCAGAGAAGGAAGCGTTCCATGGTTGACCTCATAGAGTCTTAATGAAGCTTCCACCCATTCTCTGTTATCACGCAAGGTTTGGTGGTCTACACCTTCTTGCACTTTCCCGAAGGGTTTGTAATCAGTCATAAAGACTCCTATTTAGTTTGTGCGCTCGCTGGCAACTTACCTGTCTTATCAAAGTACGCTTGTTGTGCTTGTGTTAAGCCTTTAGGTTTTTCTGAAGAGCTGAAAAGACCTCCAAGCATATCCCTAAATCTATCGTTAGCTTGTAATTGCTCAACAGCTTTCTCAATTTCCTCTGAATAAACCTCAAGCATTTCTTCTGGTGTTAAACCGTCTAGTTGTTCAAAACTTAGAGAGGGTGTTTGTACCAAAGCTCCTATAAGTTCTTCTTCTGGTAAATTCACAAATACTTCTGATGGGGTTTGCCCTACTTTGTTTGTATTGGCTGTGACCTCTGGTTGATCTTCTGACACAACCTCTGCTGTATCCCCACCGTCAAAGAGCTTATCTGTAAGAGACTTTGCATCATTAGTAGTAGGATCAACTGCTACACCATCTTTAGGTGGTTCAACACCATCGTTTCTGTAGCCTACTAGTTTATCTGCTCTGCTTATAAAAGTTGTCTCAAGAGCTTCTTGATCTGCTATAGTAAAACCATCATCGTCATTCTTTAATCTAGTATACTCTCTGATAAACTCTTTTTCTAGTTGGTTTTTAGTTTCAGCAACCCACGCTTTCTTAACTGTATCAGAACCATATATCTTACCAAGACGAGGAGTAACTACGTCAAAGACACCTTTGTAAGCTGTGGTGTTCTTTAAGTCCACACCAGCAGTTATACTTTTAACTTGCTTAAGTGCTTCCTGAACATCAGTACCGTTCATGCCGCCTATGTCGTAGATATAATCAGTGTAACCATCAAAAGTCTTAGGATATATTTTATCCCCTATCTTTAATGGCTCAGTAGACAAAGAGCTGTCTATAAGGTCGTTAACAAGACGTTCTTTATTTTGTACTGACTTATTAGGTTCAACAAAACCAACCCTGTTTTGAGTCTGTACAAACGCCCTTAGTTGGGGGTCAGTAAACTCACTAGGTTGGACAAACTCACCCGTGTCCATACGTTCTAATATTGCTATTTTATCGTTACGCAGAGCGGTAGTGCTGTCATGTTGATCCTTAGTCATCTGCCACCGCTCTTCTGAACGGTTATCATCTTCAAGTCTGTCGTTGATGCTTCTTCTTATTGCATCATAACTAGAGTTCGTGAACAACACGGGAACAGTGTCTTCTCTTAGGAAGGTAGAGTTCTTATTAGCTATAGCCCAATCTTTAGAAGCAGTAAATTGTATCTGCTGTCTGCGCCAGTTAGCTAAACCCTTAAAACCTTTATCAAACTCTGTAGCTTTTTCCCACTTCTCTGCATCTGTTTCACCAGAATTAAAAGCTTCTAACAAGCCCTGTTCATACGTGAAGGTAGCATCCTGTACGTCTCGTTCCTTACGCTTACCTACGCCCTGTGCTTTAATCTTATCCTTAAAAACTTCCAAGACAGAAGACTGGGAGGCTTGTTTATGTATGTTGTAACTATCTTCCGCATCTATAGGGACGTTAAGGGTGCTTAGGTAATCACTAAGGTTCTTTTCATCTAGCATTACATTAGGGTTTTCGCTTAAGTAATCTTCAATACCAGTAAAGGTAATTGCATTACCCTCAGCATCAAAAGCTTCTTTAGTGTTCTTACCCATAGCCTGAGCAATCTGAATACGCATCACTTCAGGATGACCTTTGAATAATGGGTCTTCTAAGTAATTATAATCTTTATTATTCTTTGCTTGCTCTTGCATCAAAGCAACAGAGCTATCTAGTGCCTGTGCCTGAGCTTGTCTTTTCTGTTGTAGTTTCTTCTTACCAACTTGTGAAACAGTACCAGCAGCCGACTCAAGAGCCGCAGCTACTTGTTCCCCTTTGGTATTTCTTTCACCTTGGACAAATGTATCCACTTGCCTAGCAGTAACCTGATAATCAGGCGTAGCCGCAGCATTACGCCAATTTACTGATTTATCTATTGAGGTTGCCATTTAGTTTTTCCTAATTTGTTTAAGTTTCTAAGTTACAGGTGTGGGGGGCGGATCAAATGCTCCAGAGCTGCTCATACCCTGTGTAACAGCAGAGCCTATCTTTAAGGCTGTAGCTGTTGAACTTGGTTTGGACACTGAGTTAATTCTTGATTGCGTTCTGGATTTAGCACCTAGTCGCTGTTCTTGCAGACCTAGCATGGTGTTGCCTAAGTTTCTATCGACAGCGGTGTTAGCTACAAGACCCTGACGTTCTATGTCTTGCAGGATAGCATTGTTATTCAAGACTGCACCGCTTTCACCACCAGCTACAGTTGCTCGTGCTGCCATCACCCTTGTATCTAAATCTGTTTGTAGTTTCTGTTCAGCAGCCGCTGTATCTTCTTGGGCTGATTGTATGTTAATTTGCCGTTGCTCATCTTTTTGAGCCTTTAATGCATTACGCCTGTTAACTTGCTCTTTTACTTTTTGAGCTTGGTGCATTTGGGAAGCACCCGCTACAGACATTGCTGTGCTGGCTACCGCTAGGGATACTGGATCACACATTTTCTTTTATCCTCACAAATTGGTAGAAGGGTTGTTTCCCTACTCCGTATTCTTTTTCTAGTTTGATGAACTGAAAGCCTAGTGCTTTTAACCATCTCATCGATACTGTATTTTCTGCGTGTACGTAGTTAAGCAAGAGTGGGTGTTGGTCATTCTTTTCCTCCACCCACTTTGCTGAAACTGGTAACATCACCTTTTTGGTCTCAGGTAGTTTATGAGAACCTAACAACCAAGGACTTGCAAATATACCACAATCAGACAACCCAAACATTCCCACTACATCACCATCCTCATGGATGATACTAAAGCATTCAGGAGCAGAAGCGTTATAGCTTTCCTGTAACGCCCTTAAGGGTGTAAGCCCGTTACTAGCCATTACTTCCTTAGCGTCTTGTTCACGCATAGCTGGGGCTAGTTCTCGGCAATCCTGAAATGTTGATTTTCTATAGTAGTGTGTCATATTTAAAGTCTCTTATTTCGTAGTACAATGTACCCCTCCCACTCTGCACTTTGGAAAGTACTGGGAAAGTGTGAATCGTTAGTTATTGTTATGTCTGTTTGTGATGCTTGTGCTTGGACACCTACCTCGAATGAACCGTTATCAACAATGTTGGCTTGATTTAAGACGGACGAAGTATCTAGAATATTACCTGTAAACTCTGAGGTCTTAACAGGTTTCCCTAAAGACTCTACAGCAACCTCAAAGTTACCTGTGTCACTAAAGTTAAAAGCAATCTTTCTTAACTGGAATCTAGCCAAGTGTGTTGCGTCACCCTGTACTGGTTTAAACACTTGCTCTGAGAGTTTGTATTTAAAGGTGTAAGGTCTGCCTACGTATATAGGATTATCTCTCAAATTGAGCAGAAGGTTATCAGAAACTATACTATCGGGTGTCATAAAATAAGTTATGGGGACATTGGCTTGTGTCGCAAATCTCCCTAAACCCTCCCCGTCCATAGATACACCTTGTAAATTAGCCCCTGCCGTAAAGTCATAATTTCGTACAGGGTTTCTTGCCGTGTTACCGACTGAATAGGAGTAGTCCCCGCTTTGTGCTAACTCGATTAAATGATCGAGGTGTGGTTTGGAAGGATCGTAGGTTAAATCAAGTTTTTCAAAATAGCCATTTTTAAAGACAACGTAGATTAAGTTGTTGGTGAAGAATACGTGAGCTATCTCTAGATCAAACTTCCATTTAGACCATGAGCTTTGTAATCTTTCCTGACCGTTGTCGTACCACTTATAAACATAACACTCTTTTCTAGAAGCATCAGTCCCGTCATCTGTTAAAGCTATGAGCATATCTTCGTTAGGAGACGTAACCATCTGCCTTATCCTACCTTTAAGATACTTTGGAACGTGGGATGTAATGTTTAACGCATCCTTAACCTCAACATCATCTTTGGTAATAAACTCTCTCACACCGCCATAGTCACCATTACGTGTAGCGAAGAAAACACTAGTACCTGAGCCTACAGGATCAGACGTAAGGTCACTCTCATACCGTGTGGATTGCTCTATCGTTACCTCCGCTGGCGTTAGTAACTGAGCCGATGAAAGCGTAAACTGGTTTAGAGCTGAAAAGAGGAGTAAGTTATCTTGAATAGGTAAGGCTGCTTTAAGATCGGACACCTCGTTCTGACTCACTGCCACATCAATAGGGTCTGAGTCTAATAAGGAGCGTACTGTTGTGCGGAAGAAGTTGTAGTAGCTGCTTGCCTCACTAAATATTACATTCTCTCCTGATAGAATACCTAAGCGGTTTCTGTGGAAGAATATATCTGTTATCTTGTTGCCTATAAAACTAGGGAAAGAGTTAGTGTCATTATCACCGCACTTACGATTGTCCCAACCTACTGGTTGGAATGAGAAACTTTCGTCAGCATTCTGTACTAGTTGGTGAGGCATGGTGGAGGCATCAATACCATTATTAATATTAGGAGCTACACACTCTCTCCAAAAACCTGAACCACCTGTTCCTTCAAACTTCACATAGAAATCATCTTCTTTCTTCTGGTTATCACCCACAACGCCTAAGATAAAACCATCCTCGCATTGGTTGGGTAAATCTGTGAAGGATTTAGCAGTTCCTTTAAAGGCTTTAAGATTTACACCACCGTCATCATCTGTAACTTTAATACTGAAATCACCGAAAGAGCTATTAGCCTCGACAATAAAGTAAGGCTCTCCCACCCCATTGAGGGGGTCTTTGGTAATACTCCCTGCACCAGCTGTGGTAAAATTCCTCAGGCTGCCAATAACTGTGCCAGTTTTAAGCTGATCGGAGTTGATTGTTTGATCATCGTCAGTATCAACTTCTGTTATTTGTTTTGGTGTTGTATAGACTGAGTTAGCTAGACTAGTACCTGTTCCATTTATTCTTACAGTATAAGTCCTGCCGTAGTTGACCGACTTTAAATATATTAAAGCACTTCGTTCGTTATGTGGCAACGACCCTTGAGCAGAGCTGGGAAGACCTACTGTTTTATCAGTGTTAACGATGAACGTGGCATCTGCAACTGTAGTGAACTTAAGTTTAGATGCATTACCTAGATAGCCGCTTGTGCTATGTGTTACTAGGTTAATCAAACTACCATAACCATTTCCTTCAAAGCTTCCCACATTTGATTGGTAGCGTAACCTACCCTCCTGATCGTATACAATGACAATCGGGGATGATGCTTCGAGTTCAACCGCAACCGTGTACATTTCGTCATCGCTTCTTTTGTACGTATGCCAAGTATATTCATCAGCTGCTATAGGCTCAAGGACGGGTGGGCTATGATGTGCTATATACAATCCAGGGGCAGTGCTAGGGTAAGATGTAATTTTCTGAAGACTGTTTAAAAACTCAGTAGGTGGGCGTTTCTTAAGACCGTCAACCACATCTGATAAACCGTTTTCTTGTTCTTCTCCTTGGCTCTCCAATCGAAGAGTTGGGGATTGTTGCGACACCCCGTTAATCAGGTTGGGGATGCTTTTAGAAACTAAAGCCATTTAGATCACCTTGTGTCCGATTGAACGATCAAGAACACTATACGTGCCGCCATCGTCAAATATGTTATAGTCCCCGTTCTCGCTTTCCATTTCTTTCAAAGCAAATAGGGCTTGTTGCTCATCAGCTCTGTTCATGGCTGAGAGGTTATCGCTACCAACTACTCTTTCTTGGAATAATCGTGCAGCTTTAATTGTGATGTATCGTCTTGCTACTTCTGGTATCTGTGTGAAGTCTAGCATATAGACAATATCTAGTTTTAAATCTTTATTGATGATGTCTGTGTGTTGTACTTTGTCGTACATGAACAGACCACGTTGTACGTATTCATTCTTGTTGCTTCTGTACTTATTTACTGAACTAGCTAGGTCAGCACGTAAGACATTTGCCGCCAGTGGTATCTTACCATTAGAATCTTTAGATGCTGGCACATCTGGCTCAGTGTTGAAGTTCCAGCCAAATGACTGAACATCTCTTGAAACTTCATTGAGTACAGTCTCAGCCGTTTCAGCATCAACTAAACCAGAACTTAAACTGTTGACTGGTGCTTCGCCAATGGTCGAGAGCATAGAGTTTACAGCCTGAAGCTGTGTTGTTGGAGTTGTCATGTTTACCTCAATGAAAAAATAAAGAAAAAACACCCCCCGAAGGAGGTGTTCTTAAAGTTTACTAAACTAATCTTACGAAGCGTTAGTCAGTTTAACAGCACACTCAGGACGTAATGAGCTGTGACCCATTGCGTAGCGAGCTACCATTAGTGTACCTTGTTTTGAAACTTGGTACTCTGATTCAACACCTAAGTCTAATAGCTTAACTGTTGCAGCAGCATCTTTAGTGAATACTAAGCCTTTAGAACCTGCTGGGAGGTTGTTAGACATATACACTTTTGCGCCACCGATCAAAGGAACAGTTCCAGTGTTTAGGTTTCCACCTGTACCAAAATCTGAACTCATTACACCAGCGATGTTAGAGTTAGTACCTGAGAACATTTTGTAGTAAGTAGTTGCGTCTAGGACAACAGACTTCTCACCAGTTACGTTCTTCACATCTAGAGCTTCTAGAGCTTTAAAGATAGCATCCGCTACGTCAGTACCGCTAGAAGCAGTAGGAGTGCCAGCAATTTCAATGTCAGCGTTGTTCTGGGCAGCACCCTGAGCATACTCAGCAGCATCGTCAGTTGCAGCAGCGATAGCAGTAAATACAGCTGTATCCGCAGCTTTAGCTAGAGCAGTACCAATCTCAGATGAGTAGATAGAGCGAACATCATAGTGGTTCATAGCTTCATCAATTTTCGCAATGAAAACTGAAGAGGTTAGAAGATCATTGATGTTAACTACTTTCTCACTGTGAGCGATAGCACTAGGTGATACTTCGTTACCAGCTGCAAGAGTTGCAGTAGTAGCGATACCTGTTAGTGGGAACTGTGCGCTCGAACCTGAAGAGATTGTGCGTACACGGTGTAGTGGCATTGCGATGTTGTTAGCGTTGAATGCTGTAAGCACCTCACCCGTAAACGTCTTTAAAAAGAGTGCTTTAGGGTCAAGAGGATTGCTGCTATCAACTGTAATACCTGCATTTGTACCTAATCGAGATACGCCTGTATAGTTTGACATAATATTTTACCTTTTGTTAAATGTTTAAATGAATGTTTAATGTTTAGTCACTTAGCACTTAATCTTTCCGCTTAGATTGTCCCCGCAGGGGTCAAAGGTAATTAATCTTGTGTTCCGTTACTTTTAAAAAAGCCCCCCGAAGAGGGCATAAAGAGACTATTGTATGTTGCTTCGACCAATCTTAGTCGAAACAGACTGACGGTATGCTGGATCACTGTTGTATCGTGGGTCGCTCATAGCTTGGGTCACTTCTGCCCAAGAACTATAATTACCGCCTGTTGAGTTACTGGATTGTCCACCTATTAAAGATGGGTCTGTACCCTCCGCAGCTTGATACTGAGTTTGTAATCCTGACACAGCCAACTTGACCATATCAACGTCTCCTGAACCTACAGCTCGATCAAAGGCAGCGATTTCGTTATCCGATAAGTTATCGCCCGCCCAGTTAATCATGTCACCGTAAGCTTGTTCACCGCCTACACTTTCATAGACAGTATTTTGATAGTTGTTTGCTAGGGCTTCTTGTCCCTGTATCCAACTGTTTACCAAATCTTGTGGGAAACCAGCTTCAGTTAGCTTTGTATAAGCATCTTCCGATAGTTGTCCCTGTTCGTTGTACTCCGCCTGTAAAGAATCAAAATCAACGCCAGCGTTTTCTACTGCTTCTCTAACGTCACTTGCTTCTTGTTGTGGAGTTGGTTCGGGTGCAGCTTCAGGCTCAACGCCCTCCTCTACACTTTCCCCACCTAACTTTTTCTCTAGATGACCATAAGCTTCAGCCATCTGTTCTGCGTTTTTAAACTTCTCAGGCAACCAATCTGGTCGATCACCTTGGGACGGGTCGTTTAACCTGTCCAGTTCGTCACTCTTTGCAACCATCTCATCGATGTGTTCTTGTGACTCTGTTTGTTCTTCGTGTGTACTAATGCTTTCTTGATTCATAATAGTCTCTTTTAGTTTTATTCTTCAGCTTGCGGTTGTTGTGCACCTTCAGTCATGCCTTTAATAGCAGGGGCTACACCCTTCTCTGCCATTGCCATCATTTGCTGTTGTTGCATCTGTTCTTGCATAGCTTGTTGTTCTTGCATCTTCTGCTCATCAGATTTCACAAGACCCTGTGTATCAATACCTAGCGATGCACCAAGACGATCTAAGTAGTCTCCAATGTTCAACTCACTTTGAATTACTTCTTGACCAAGTGGTTGTAGCATTTGTAAGAACTGGCTTAATTTGTTTAAGTCCTGTCCACGACCTAGAGCTTCTAGACCAGTGACGATCTGTGGCTTTAAGGTGTCTTTAGGGAACTTAGGCATCTTACCTTCTTTCTGCATCTTCGCTAGAAGGAGGTTGACTAGGGGAACTTGGAACTCTTGTGATAGTACAGAGTAAATGCCACCCAGAGCTGTCTCTAGCTCTTGTGCCATGTATCGTACTTCTTCTGCTGTTACTCTTTCAGCTTGTCGTTGAACAGAGCTGTTAAGTAAGAAGGCAAAAGATAAGCGTTCTGTAATCTTCTGCATTGTTTCTTGCGCTACTCTAAAGTCATTAAACTTGTTGGCTTGTAAAGTAGTTACATCGTTAGCATCACCAGAGACAATACCACCGTTAGGGGCATCTGCAATGCTTCTCATCTTAGTCGTACCGTTTGGTCTTACTAAGAATAAAAGTTTAGCACTGGCAGCACTACCTTCGACAATAGCTCTGGTTAGTGCTTCTAGAGATTTTAAGTCACCGACAATTTCTTCACAGAAAGAACGACCATAATGGTTGCCATCAACAGCAATAAAGCGAAGTGCCATCCAAGGTAGTTTGTCTTCTGCGTATGAACCTTTAGTGCTTTCAATAACAACGTCATGGACTTCTTGATGCACTTCAAACTTCTTTCCCACTCTCTTAACACAGGTAAAAATATCACATTCTT
>Ga0208133_1000415_pt1 | contig 16622 bp, 20 predicted proteins | sample ColrivemetaGS535_FD_187595 | JGI IMG/M metagenome (GOLD analysis project Ga0208133, IMG submission 187595) | Estuarine microbial communities from the Columbia River estuary, USA - metaG S.535 (SPAdes) (version 2) | ecosystem: Environmental > Aquatic > Marine > Intertidal zone > Estuary | place... | reverse complement strand
GATGCTCACAATCTCAGCAGAAGATATTGAGGTTTATAACGACAGCCTCGACGATGTAGCAAGTCATGCCGCGAATGCAGCAGCTTATATTGCCGTAGCATCTGACGAAGCAGCATCAGCCTGGCTTCAGGAAGGTGCAGATAATGCAGGTGTTCGATTCACTGACGCAGCTGAGAACCTTAGTTTTGTACACCAGTCAAGCGCAGTACTTCTAGACTTCTCAGCTCAGAACTCCAGTGGTTACGCAGTCTGGGTAGATGGTTCCGATGCGTTTGGAATTGATATTATGATGACACGTTCAGATGTTTTGTTCAATGGTTCTAACAGCGACTTCTACATGAATGGCCCTACGCAAAATGATTGTTTCTTCTCTGGAACAGATTGTGAGGGTACGCGATGAAAGTTGATGGCGTAGGATTTAGTGGAGCACAGATTGCCGTTGTACTTGCGTTCATTTCTACAATCGCAGGTGGAATATGGACAGCTTCTTCGGTATATGCTAGACTTGAAGCGGTAGAAGCCTACGAGATTCCAGACGTTGCTCCCCTACACGAACAAATTACTGTTATAGAGAAGGAACTCGAGGCGAACGATATTTCACAGCTTCAAGGAAAACTAGCCTCATTTGGTACTAACCTTGAGACAATCATGGAACAACAGACAAAACTCCTCGCCATTCAAGAACGTATGGTTGAAGTTGAGAAAGAAATGGAATCCATGAAGGGCGTAGTACAGAGAGCAGAATTAAAGACTAAAGAGCTAGAGGGTATCGAAGGCGAGGTAAAATTACTAAAGCGTGAGATACAAGAGCTCTGGGACGGTATGGACTATCTGTCTAATCCGTTAGGAAAATAAAATGCGATATAAAACTAAAGCAGCCGCTATGAAAGCAGCGAAGCGGTTAGGTTTAAGAGGTACTCATAGTCACGGTGCCGGAAAGGGGAAGATTTACATGGCAGGTAAAACTCACGCAGCATATGAAAAGGCAATGAAAAAGCCGAAGAAGAAGCCAAGCAAGCCTAAAAGAGGTCAAAGAGCGAGCAAGAATCGCAAACGTAGGGGATACTAATGGCCGTACGTAAAAGAAAGACTACTAAAAAGAAGGCACCAGCTAAACGCCGCAGTGCTAAACCTCTTAGCGCAACCGTAAGGTCTACTCTGAGAGCGAAGGCAAAGAAAAGTAAAAGATATACTTATGGGCAGCTAGCTAAAGTTTATCGTCGCGGACAAGGCGCTTATTTGTCGTCTGGTTCCCGTCCTGGAACATCAATGTCTCAATGGGCTTTTGGTCGTGTAAATTCGTTTATGCGAGGCGGACACCCCCAAGACAATGATATTAAGAGGGCTGGTCGTGCCAAAAAGAAAAAGTAAACGTAAAGTACCAAAAGACAAGAAGTCGAGAGTTCCAAAGAAGTATTTAAGCGGTACAAAAGGTACTAAAAGAACTCAACTTGCAAGCGTTATTAAGCGTATTGCGAAACTTTATAGAGAAGGAAAAACTGTTCCTAAGTCTCTACTAGCTCAAAGAGTGCGTTTAGGCAAAAGGAAGAAGAAATAAGTATTAGGTATATGTATTCCGATTAAAACAGGTAGATGAACTATCAGCCGACCCACTCCGGAAGACATACTAAGTGTGTGTCCTGCGACAATAAAAGCCTATACTATGTAGTACCAGCAGGAAGTGCCTTTTGGCACTGCCAAGCCTATATAAGGCACAAGACACACAGGAGACAACATGAAGCTTATTATTTTAATGTTTTCTTTTATCCTTGCAGGTTGTAATACTATGAATGCTGCCATTGACGGCGGACAACACGTATTAAACTCAACTATTGAAGCAACGGGTGAGGGAGTAGCAAATATAACAAGTGCTGTTGGTACTGATCTTACTGATACAATTACATATGGCACAGAAGGCCTAAGTAAAGGAATCCGTGAAGTCACTACTTTAGATAGCAAAGATAAGGAGTAATTTTAAATGCCAGCAAAGCGAAAAACAAAGAAAAAAGACTCTCGTTTAGCACGAGCAAAAGTAAAAGGATATAACAAACCTCGTCGCACACCAGGACACGCAAAGAAGTCTCATATTGTTGTAGCTAAGGTTGGTGGCAAAGTTAAAACGATTCGTTTCGGCCAGCAAGGAGCTCGTACGGCAGGGAAGCCCAAGGCTGGAGAATCAGAAGCAATGAAAGCAAAGCGTAGATCGTTTAAAGCACGTCACGCTAAGAATATTGCAAAAGGTAAAATGTCAGCAGCATATTGGGCGGATAAAGTAAAATGGTAGACGACAAGAATTACCACCCAGCAGACATGAACGGAGACGGAAAAGTTTCCGACGATGAGCGACAAATGTACTTAGAGTTTCGCAGAAAGGAACTCGAAGACCAAGATGCACAACGAGATGCTATGAGAAAGATGACATGGTTCTCCCTCTGGGGAATGCTGTTTTATCCTTTCGGCATCTTTTGTACTTCTCTGTTCGGTCTTGATAACGCGGCAAAAATAATTGGAGATATTGCTCCTACTTATTTTGTTGCTATTGCAGCCCTAGTATCCGCCTTTTTTGGTGCTAACGCATACGCAGGTAAAAAATAACTTAATAGGAACATCCAATGGCAGTTGAAGTAAGTCGAAGAGATATAGTCTCCGACGAAATAGTTGAATTACAATCTGAGGCAAGGTTTCTCAAGCTTCCAGTAAATCCGTATTTGGAACTGCTGGATATCACACCGCTACCCTCGCAGATGGCAATCATCAATGCGATTAACAACCCTAAATATCGTTTTGTTTCTGCAGCCGTATCTCGGAGGCAGGGCAAGACATATATAGCCAACATTATTGGACAGCTCGTGTCTTTAGTGCCTGGCTCAAACATCTTAATCATGTCTCCTAACTATTCCTTGTCTCAGATTTCTTTTGATCTACAAAGGAACTTGATTAAGCACTTTGATCTCGAAGTTACAAAAGACAATGCAAAAGACAAAGTTATAGAAATATCTAACGGCTCCACAGTGCGTATGGGTTCTGTAAACCAGGTTGACTCTTGCGTAGGTCGCTCTTACGACTTAATTATCTTTGACGAAGCCGCACTTGCAGATGGAAAAGATGCCTTCAACGTAGCACTTCGTCCTACTCTCGATAAAGAAAACTCAAAAGCAATTTTTATCTCTACTCCTCGTGGTAGAAATAACTGGTTTTCTGAGTTCTTCAACAGAGGGTACTCTGACGAGTTTCCGGAATGGTGCAGTATTCGTGCAACTTATCGAGACAACCCTAGAATGGCTCAAAGCGATATTGACGAGGCACGAAAGTCAATGTCTGAAGCAGAGTTTAGACAAGAATATGAGGCTGACTTTAATACTTATGAAGGTCAGGTATGGAAATTTAATTTCGAGACACAAGTACGAGACTTCTCTCAGTTTGAACCGGAGAAGATGGATGTGTTTGCAGGACTCGACGTGGGTTATAAGGACCCAACCGCAATGTGTGTAATAGCTTATGACTGGGACAAAGAAGAATTTTACTTACTCGATGAGTATTTTAATGCTGAGAGAACAACTGAACAGCATGCTACCGAGATCCAGAAACTCATTGATCGCTGGGATATTGACTACATTTATATTGATTCAGCTGCTCAACAAACAAGGTTCGATTTCGCGCAAAACTATGGAATTTCCACTATTAACGCAAAGAAGTCGGTACTCGATGGTATTGGACACGTATCAGGGATTGTAGATAATGACAAGCTCTTCGTAGAACAAACAGCACTAGAATCTTTAAAATGCCTAGATGCCTATCAGTGGGATCCAAATCCTAACCTAGTGCGTGAAAAGCCGAAACATAACATGGCTTCCCACATGGCAGATGCACTTCGGTACGCACTGTATTCGTTTATTACTGCAAATGTGTCCTTCTAGCGATGACCTGCGGAAAAATAGTTATTGACAAGTTACCTTAAACTCGATATAATTCTTCTAATGAAAAATGAAGAACCGGAAAGAAAATGCCTAAACTAAAACGTGACGCAGTAAAGTATGTACGAGACAAGGCAAAATCCAAGTACGAGAAGGGAACAGAATGTCGTATTTGTGGCGAAACAGAGCAACTTGACTTTCACCATTTTTATAGTTTAACTCCACTACTAAACCAGTGGCTTACAAAGAACAAACTGAACCCTGACTATATACAAGCACTCAGGGACGACTTCATTGAAGAGCATAGTGCCGAGCTATATGAACATACAGTGACTCTCTGTCATCATCATCATTTAGCCCTACATAAAATTTACGGAAAAGACCCTGCGCTTGGGACTGCAAAGAAACAAATGCGCTGGGTAGAGATTCAAAGAGAAAAACATGGCCTGGTATAATCCTTTTGAAAAGACAGCACCTACAGAGACAGTTGAGAAGCTGAACCCTGGGCAGCAGTATATTGGCACCAATGTTGAATCTTCTCGTGAATATACTACTAATTATCAGCATTTTTATGAAAATCTAGAGATAGTAAATAGAGCAGTAAACCTCATCGTAGATGATACTGCAGGTGTTCATACCACAGTCAAGCCTATTGCTCGACCGGGTATTGTTAAAGGCGTGAAGAGATCTAAAGTTGAGTTATTACTCACCAAAGAACCAAACCCTTTTCAAGACATCAATACTTTTAGGCGTAATCTTATTACTGATTTTATGCTTGATGGCAACATCTTCATATACTTTGACGGTGCTCATCTATACCATCTACCTGCCGATAAGGTAGTAATTCATGGAGATTCAAAAACCTATATTGAGAAGTATTCCTTTAACGACATAGATTATAACACAGATGAAGTTATACACATTAAAGATAACTCTTTCTATGATGTTTATCGTGGCGTATCTCGTCTAAAACCTGCTCTTCGTACAATGCAACTCATTACTAGAATGCGAGACTTTCAAGACAACTTCTTTAAAAATGGAGCTGTTCCAGGATTGGTACTTAAATCGCCTAATACCTTGTCAGACAAAATTAAAGAGCGCATGATGGTATCTTGGCAGAATCGTTATAGACCAGATTCCGGAGGTAGACGCCCTCTCATACTTGATGGCGGGCTAGAGTTAGATAAGATTTCAAATGTAAACTTTAAAGACTTAGACTTCCAAGCTTCTATTGCAGATAATGAGAAGATTATTTTAAAAGCAATGGGAGTACCTCCTATTCTTTTAGACTCAGGTAACAATGCAAATATTCGTCCGAATATGCGCCTATACTACCTTGAAACCGTACTACCTATCGTTGCGAAACTGAACTCAGGTTTTTCTCGTTACTTTGGTTTCGATATTGTAGAAGATGTAACAGACGTACCTGCCTTGCAGCCAGAGCTACGAGATAGCGCAGCATACTATACGTCTCTAGTTAATGGAGGAATCATTAGTCCTAATGAGGCTCGTGAAGCCTTAGGTTATGACACTAGAGAAGAGGCGGAAGATATAAGAGTCCCTGCAAACATTGCGGGGTCAGCAGCAAACCCAGACGAGGGCGGAAGACCGTCCCAGGAAGAGGAAGATGTATAATAAGAGACTGCTAGAGAAGTTAGCAGCATACTTCGCAGAACACGGCTTACCAGCGTCTTATCAGAAATTCAAAAGCGATGGCAGGAAGCCTGTAACAGATAAAGAAATGGTACAAACCATAGGTGGATACCCTATAATGTTACAACTGTTCGAGAAGCACCACCCAGAATATTGGGAACTAGCTCAACCTACTAAAGATGAGCCAGAGCCCGTAAAACAAGACCCTTTAGCAGCACTCAGGGCAAGTACTGTAGAGAAATAATATGAATAAGATTTTTAATCTAACATCTACTTTCAAAGCCGCCGAATCAGACGATGGATCAGTAATGATCCGTGGTATGGCTAGTACAGCAGATTTTGATCGCGCAGGCGATACAATCTCAGCTGAGGCTTGGACTAAAGGTGGATTACAAAACTTTGAGAAAAATCCAATTATTCTGTTTAATCATGACTATGACAGACCAATTGGTCGAGCCACAGGTATGAAAGCAGGACCAAATGGTTTAGAACTCGAATGTAAGATCAGCAAAAATGCCCCGGGCAATGTTGCTGAACTCGTTAAAGACGGTGTCCTTGGAGCCTTTTCCGTCGGTTTCAAAGTCAAGGACGCGGATTACCTAAAGGAAACTGATGGACTAATGATTAAGGACGCTGAGTTGTTTGAGGTATCGGTTGTTTCCGTACCTTGTAACCAGGCAGCTACTTTTTCGCTCGCGAAGTCGTTCGATTCACAAGATGAATATAACGAATTCAAAAAAACTTTCACTAATCGTGTAGATCTAGCCGGTCAGTCTCTGGCTAAGGACGAAGATATCTCTTCAAATATAGCTAGTGACCACACACCGAAAAGCGCGGAAACTAATTCCGCAGATCAGGAGATCAAAATGGACAATCAAAACATCGACTTGGAAGCTTTTGCAAAGAAGGTAGCTGAAGATACAGCTGCTAAGATTGCTATGAAGCAAGCCGAGCAAAAAGCAGCTGACGAAGCAGTAGCTAAAGCAGCTCAAGAAGCAGAAGCAGCTAAAGCTGTTGAAGCAGAATCAATCAAAAGCTCAATTCAGAGCGGCATCGAAACAGGCGTAGAAGCCCTTCAAGCCGACCTCGAAAAAGAGTTCTCAGCTAAAGACGCTGACCACCAGGCTATCGTTGAGAAGTTTAAAGCTGACCTCGACGAGAAAGCTGCTGAGTTGGAAGCTATGCGTAAAAGCAAGCGTGACTTCTCTGGCCGTAGCGGTGCAGAAGCTTCAGGTTCTGAAATCCTGGGCGCTCACATTCTTGGTAAGATTACTGGTAAAGGTTACGATACCGATTACGGTAAGTCTATCGTAGAAAAAGCTGGTGCAGCTGTAACTGCTACTGGTAACGTAACTATCTCTCTAGATACTACTGTTGCTACTCAGTTCGAAGAAGAAGTTAAGTTAGAGCAAAAAGTAGCTGGCCTTTTCCGTGAAATCGCTGTAACCGGCGGTGCTACTGTTCTTCCTGTTAATCCAGATGCTGAAGCAGCTACTTTCGCCGCAGCCGCTGCTGGAGGTAACTTGGAAAACAATACTAACGGTACTGCTGCAACTAACAGCGCTTATGCAGTTGGTCAAGTAATCTTGAAGCCACATCGTCTGATTTCTAGCACTAACCTGCTGAATGACACTGACGAGAAGACTCTTGTATCTCTACTTCCTATGCTTCAAAATGCTATGGCTCGCGCTCACGCACGTGCTAAAGACAAAATGTGTCTCTTCGGCAACGGTACTCCTTCTATCTCCGGTCTGGTTGGTGGTGACGGTACTGATGGCGGCGCTGGACTCGTCTCTGCAGACGTATCTGCTGCTGGTGGCCTGGCTGTAGGTGATTTCGACATCTCCGACAACGACCTTCTAACCTCTGCTAACCTTATCAAAGCTCGTTCGCAGATGGGTAAGTATGGCCTTAACTCTGCTGACTTAGCAGTAATTGTTAGCCCACTAGGTTACATGGAACTGATGCAAGATGCAGCTTTTGCTGACGTAAGTCAGGTAGGCGATCTATCAATGAAAGCATCAGGTGTTGTAGGCTCTATCTACGGAATGCCTGTAGTAGTTTCTGATCTATTAACTAAAGCCGATGATACTACTTCTTTCGCTATGGTTAATACTCGTAACTATGTTATCCCACGTCTACGTGGTGTTAGCATTGAGTCTGACTACTCAGTAACTAATCAGCGTACTGATCTAGTTGCTAGTCAATCAATCGGCTTCGCTGAGTTGGTTGCAGGTTACGCTTTGAACTTCCCAGCAGTTCACGCGATTCACCAGGCCTAATCGTAATACTAATAACTTTGAGGTGGTTCGCCACCTCATTGTTTTATTTTACAAAGTAGAAAAACGAGGGAGAGCTCGCTCTCCTAAGTTTTTACTAATGGATTTATAGAACATGGCAAATTTAATTACTTTAGACGATTATAAAACAGCGAAAAAGATCACCGGCTTCGGTGATGATGTTCGTCTTGAGGAATTAGTCACTTCAGTGAGTCAATTAGTAAAAACTTATTGTAATAGTACTATTATAGACTTTCACAGCACTAGTAAAGTTGAGTCTTTTAATATTGATTATGGTGTACACCTGATTAGTATTGAGGAGTCTCCTCTTAATGCTGTTGTATCCGTTCAGGAAAGAGATTCTATCTCGGCAGACTATAAGACTCTTTCAAACAACTCAGACTATTATGTTGACTTTGAGACAGATACTATATATCGCAGTAATGGCTCTAACGGGTATAAAGACTTTCCAAAAGGTCCAGGAGCTGTTAAAGTTACTTACACCGGAGGTTATGCAACCTGTCCGGCAGATCTCAAGTTAGCAGTAGTTGATCTAATTTCCTACTACCATAAAGACGAACATAAACAGCGACAGACTTTGTCAGGCGCAAGCATCCAGAATCAAGGTACTTCTGGGCAGTCTGGTAATGTAGGCTTCCCCGACCATATCAAACGTATACTGGATCTTTATAAGAACTTTTAAGTGAGTAATAAGAACTTACACGACTTTTTAATAAAACTTGATAAAGAGCTACAAGGGTATAAAGAGTTTAGAAAGGAATTAGATAGAGAACCCCAGACTTTTGTATTTCACAAAAGAACACTACTTGCAGAGACTGTAACGCAGTTATCGCGAGGAAGTGGCATAACCCTAAAGAATGCTGACCTATCCAAAGTTAAAGAGATGGCAGATAGAGCAGGAGATAAGCTCCATAAAGATTTAGAGAGAGTAGCGGGAAGGGGGTTAAAAAGACCTGGAGGCAAGACCACTTTAATATTTGATAAAAATACAGGGGTAGACATACCAAAAGGCTATAACCCTGTACTTCCTTACACCGCATTTTCTAGAGTTAAGTTCGCATATAGGAATACTCTTAATGGGTACTTTACTGAACTGCAAAACTATTTAAGAGATGCCAAGCATTTAGACACTGTAAAAAACAAAGATGGCTCCGAGAAAAAGTCAATTCAAAACTTCTTTGATGCGGGACACGATAAACAAGCAGGTGTTTTTGAAAGGTTTCTAGACGATACCACCGATAAGATAGTCTCGGGTTTAGATAGTTCTATAGAGGGGTCATCGCAGGCTGAAAGAGATAAGTTAGTATCAGAAATGAATGCACTACTGGGAACAGATCTATCTGTTAAAAAAGTAGATGATTTAAGTACTATAATTATTAAGATAGAGTCCTCCTCTGCGAACAGAGCAGCAGGGCAAAAACAAGGCCAAAGAAGTGGGCAGTTAAGAAAAGCCATCAGGTCATTTTTAGATAATGAAGTTGCATTAGAGGATTTAAAAGGCTCAGACTCTTTAAAAACCCAGAAAATAAAAAAGACTACAAAAGCAGTTATAAAACCTTTTTTAGAGACAAAAAACAAAAACATTAAAGTCTCAACTAATTTAAAAAAGACTAAAAAGTCCTCAAAAAGTACGGTAAAGAGGTCTGTAAAACCTAAGGTTAAAGGCAAAGGCACCAATTTAAATACAAAAGTAGCTGTAAAAAAGGCAAGAAGAGCTCCCAAGAAGTCGATGGTAACAGATCTACTACCTTTAATAGCCCAGCTTAATAAAGAGCTGCCAGAGGCAGTAAGAAGAAACATGGAGTCTCCTTCTTTAGTAAATAGAACGGGCAGGTTCGCAGAAAGTGTAAGAATTGTAGACGCTACTCGAACGCCCAAAGGGTTCCCAAGTTTTGGCTATACCTACCAAAGAGAGCCTTATCAGGTATTCGAGGACGGAGCAGGTTCTCCGCCTTGGGCAAACGGTCAAAGAGACCCACGAACTTTAATTGATAGGTCTATTCGAGAAGTTGCAACACAAAGAGCTCTCGGAAGATTCTTTACTCGGAGAGTATAATGACAGAAAGAGGATACACAACAAGACGCTCTAGCATTGTGAATGCTATTGTCGAAAAGCTCAAAGATATTAACGGCTCCGGCGGTTATCTTTCTGACTTAAATGAGAACATCTCTCCTCGACTCAAGTTTTGGGACGAGGTAGAAGAGTTTCCTGCAGTTCATCTTAACGCAGGAAGTGAAACACGAGAGTATCAAGGTGGTGGATATAAGGACAGATTTCTGTCTATAACAGTTAGATGCTATGTACAAGATGAAGACTCCGTAGCTGCTTTAGACGGGCTACTTGAGGACGTAGAAACAGTCCTTGAAGAGAGCTCAAGATTATCGTATACTGATAGGCAGGGTAAAACTCAGTATACTCAACAAATCACCGTAGTTAGTATTGATACTGATGAAGGTGTACTCGAACCTCTAGGTGTCGGCGAGATGCTTATAGAGGTAAGATATTAGAAAATATTGGTATAAGTAAATACTTAAATTCCAGTCTTTTCAAGATAACAAAGGAGAAAAAACATGGCTGATAATCTATATTTCAGCAGAGATACAAAAATATTCGTCGGAGTTAGTAAAATTAAGCGTATTCAGTTAACTGAGACCTTAGTTTCGGGTGAGTCAGGCATCGGAGGAAGCGGCTATACTAGTGCGCCTGCTATTGTGTTTTCTGGCGGCGGCGGTTCGGGGGCTGTAGCATCTGTTAGTGTCAATGCAAACGGCACTCTCGTCAACCCTAAAATGACTAATGAAGGTAAGGACTATACTTCAACGCCCACTGTTACCGTTGGCAACATATACGCAAATAGTACTGCCTTGGCCCTCGCCGATCAAGTTAATGCTGGTGGTATCTTATATACTGTAACATCCGCAGGTACGACCGCCTCTTCGGGTAACGGCCCTACACATACATCAGGCAGTGCAGATGATGGGACGGTAACCTTTGCACATGCTGGTGAAGCAGCTACAGCACGAACAGGTGCCGGGGTTTGGGAAATTCCTGTTCTTGACGGGTTCTCTTTCTCTCAATCTACAAATACTACAGAGGTTACTTTGAACGAAGCAGTCTCTTCAGGTGGTACAAGTCGTCGAGGTAGACAGATGTTTACAGACTCTTATGCCCCCTCAGAGTGGAGTTTTTCTACTTATGCAAGACCATTTAAATCAAGTGGCGGTGGTTCAGATGTAGGTGATGCGGATAGATCAGCCGTTAAGACCCATGCTGTTGAAGAGTTACTGTGGTGCGCCATGGCAGGTGTCCCTAGGTACTTATCCCCTATTAGTAATGTTTCCGCTTCTGTAAATACAACTACTGCATATGGAAATGCGCTAACCTTTTTAACCACCGCAGGCTCCGGCCTTGGCTACACCAGTGGTTCTCGTATGGTTGTAGACTTTGATGACTCTAACACTCCTTCCCTTGGTGAATTAGATATCTACTTCTCACTGGGCGAGGAAGCTGTAGAGAGTCGCACTCTGCTATACCCGACTATAAACGGAGACAGTATCGTACCCAGGCCTTCAGACGAGGATGAGTTCGTAAACGGTAACACCTACTCTATTACAAGTACCGGAAATGTTAACTGGACAAGTATCGGAGCCTCTGCAACCGCTATAGGCACTGTATTTACCTATAATGGCGTCACCGTAACAGGCACAGGTAGTGCTAAGGAGCTAAACTTAATTGCAGGCACGGAATATATTATTGCAAAAGTTGGGAAGTCCTCCGGGACCTCAGGCGCAACCAATTGGAATGATATTGCTGTAGAGACTCTTGTAAATGCAAATGTTGCACCAGGAGATAAGTTTACAGCAAAGTCGGGTAAGCAGCTCACTATGGACTCTCTTTCTGTTATAACACAGGCATCTGGCAAAACCAATACTCGACTGTGGATACCCGTCGAAGGTATCAAAGTCGGTGATAAGGTTTCTTTCCCAGGAACCTCTCTGGGTACTACTACTGTTGCCAGCCTGGAGCCTACTCCTTTGAACTTTGTAAATTCGGGCGGAATTGTTATGGCAGATGCACGAATTGTACCTGCAGGTACAATTGTTAGATTCGGACGTAGGTTGACTTATAAAATTCGTGACTGTTGTGTAAATGAGGCTTCTATTGACTTTGATATCGACGGTATTGCTACTATTAACTGGTCGGGCCTAGGTCAGATGCTTGCAGAAGACACCCCTGTAGAACCTACAGTTTTCGAGAGTACTACTAGCACTAACAACTTTATTCGTAATCGCCTAAGTACTTTGCAGCTTATTGCTGATAATAAGACTAAATTTCCTGGACATAGTGGAAGTGATGGTGTATACAATATTACATTAACAGGAGGTAATATTACTATCTCCAATAACATGAGTTTCCTTACTCCCGAAAGTTTGGGTATTGTTAATCAACCTCTACAACATGTCTCGGGCACTCGTAGTGTTACTGGTAACTTCACTTGTTATCTAACAAGAGACGATGCATCTACCCCTACAACAGGTACTAGTGCTTCTCTTTTTGAAAAGATAATTGAAAGTAAGGATCTCATTACAAATAAGTTTGCTATGAGAGTAAACTTGGGCGGGGACTATGATGCAAACGATCCAAAGCCTATTGTATCTCTAAATATTCCCCAAACACACTTAGAATTACCAACGCATTCCCTTGATGACGTGGTGTCATTAGAGGTAAATTTTCACGGTCTACCGAGTACTGTAGAAGAAACCGATGAGTTAATAATCACCTATATAGGTGTTTAAAAAAAGCTCTTGACATTTTAGGGGTATTACACTATACTACATATTAGAAAAGTGGAATACCCCTACCTTTTCAAGATACATAGGAGATATAACTATGGCAGATAAATTATTTTTTAGCAGAGATACTAAGGTGTTCATCACCTATACTAGTGCTACAGGAAACTTAAATAAGGCATGGTCTGTACCTGTTCTTGATGGTTTCTCTTTCTCACAATCAACTAATACCTCAGAGATAACTCTGAATGAGATGGCCAATGCTTCCGGAGTCAGCCGACGTGGTAGACAGATGTTTACAGATTCGTATGCTCCTGCAGAATGGAGCTTCTCAACTTATGTACGACCTTTTGTATCAGCAGGAAGCCCAACCCTTGCCAATGGTGTAGCAGGAGCCGCTAGTACCACGCACGCCGTAGAAGAAGTTCTATGGGCTAACTTCCTCGGAGCAGGTACCTATGATGCGACTAATAATGACTTTAGCGAGTTTACTCACGGTAATGCAGGCGCTGGTTTAGATATTACTTTTGCTAACTCTAACGTTGCTAAGTTAGGAACCTTTGATTTAATCTTTATGCTGGGCACCGGTTCAACTTATAGAATTAAGGGCTGTTGTGTAAATGAAGCATCTCTTGACTTCGATATTGATGGTATTGCTACTATTAACTGGTCAGGTATGGGTTCAATTATTGAAGATATTGAAGATCTTATTGTTCGTGCGAACGATGCCCCTAACGCGCAGACTTCACCGAGTACAGGTATGGGATCCCTTTGGGTAGACAGTAACTCAGCAGGCAAGTACTTGTTTATTGCTCAAGCGGCAAGCGGCAACGCAAACTGGGAAAGAGCAATTGACGAAGGTAGTACCTCTGCCGATACGAGTAACTTTATTCGTAATCGTCTAACCTCTCTAGCTGTAACCAATACCTCAGGCGTGGCCGGTTTCCAGACCAGCTATGATGTTGTATTAACTGGTGGTAATGTTACTTTCAGTAATAATATGACATACCTAACTCCTGAAACTCTTGGTGTTGTGAATCAGCCCTTGGGCCATGTTACAGGTACTCGTAGCGTTTCGGGCAGCTTTACTTGCTATTTAGGTGCGGACACAAGTTCGGGTGTTGATTCTAGTTCTGATCTTTTTGAAGACATTATTGAATCTACTGATACTATTACTAACGATTTCGGTTTAGCTTTCAGTGTCGGCGGAGCTGCTGCAACCCCTGGTCTTGTAGTTACTGTGCCACAGGCTCACTTAGAGGTACCAACTCATTCTTTAGATGATGTTATCTCTCTAGAGGTTAATTTCCATGGTCTACCTACGGATATTAACACAGCAGATGAAGCTACTATTAAGTATAAAGGTACTACTCTGTAATAGGTACTCAAAAATAGTTCTTGACTTCTATGGTCGATTCAACTATAATATGTAGTATAAAAAGTAAGGGGCTCTTTTTGGGCCCCTTTCACTATCTGGAGAAAAGTATTGCCAAGCTACAACTTTCTAAAACAAGCGAGCGTAAAGCTAGTTACTGGTGTCTCTTCGGCGACAGCAGATGCGTACCCGCATTCCGGCTTAATACATCATTTCAGACTTAATAATTTAAGCACAGGTTTAGTAGATAACGTAGGTTCTAAGACAGCTGTAAACGAGGACATGGTTGTAGACACAGATGCGAGCTTTCTAAACTCTCTTAAACTAACCGCAAGTAATGATGCAGGGATTGGGTTATTATCCGCGGTAGACATGAATAGTGTTGAATCAGATAAGACTTGGTCTTTTTCCATGTGGTTTAGATCTGATAGTACTAATGGAAGTAATCAGGCTCGTGTTGTTACAAGAGATTTTTCCGATGGCTGGGGAGTGAAAGTAGTTCAAAATGTTAATACCCAAAATATAGTTTTACAAGGAGAAAACGGTTCTCTGGTTGTAAACGTTGCGCATGGACCTTTTAACGCCGTACTAGGTACTACGACGACAGGTACTTGGAATCATCTACTAATAACGGCAGTACCGAAAACAGTTACTATTACGCAAGCTAATGATGATCATGCTGTAGGAGACGAGGTAGCAGTAACCGGGATAAGGGGTTATTTAAACGGTGTTAAGAATGGGCAAGTACTAACGTATAAGCCTATTGTTCCTGCAGGGGTAATTCTTGGTTCCAATGCTAACTCTGGATCCGATTCCGCTACTCCTGTCAATGGTTTTATAGGTGCAGTAGCAGATGTACGCGTATGGAACAGAACTTTAACAGATGCAGAAGCGGTAGACTTATACGTTAGCAGCAAGCCTGGTACTGCACGGTATGACCTTGAAGTAGGGCCGGAGCTGTCCTTTAGCCAGACTTTTACAGAAGACACACATTCTGTAGATACTATACATGAGAATAAGTTTTTTGACGCAAGTACAATTACAAAAGCAAACCCAGCAAACTTTAGTTTTAAGCTTCCCGTAATCTCAGAAACAGATTTCGATATAGTAAGAACCAAGCTCATAGATTGCACAACATTTGATTTATATGTATCAACACAACAAGATGTATTTAGACTAGAAAACTCAGTACTTACAAATGGGACGTTTGATATCGAGAGATTGAAACCCCTGAGTATGACTGTAACTGGTGAAGCATCGAAGTTAACTAAGGTAGGGGTTAATCTCCCCTATACTGTCCCAGGAGCTCTCCAAGGGAGCAAAGCAGCTAGTACTCACCTGATAAGTGAAGAACACACCATAACTTTAGGCGGTTCTGACATATCAAATAGTGTTTTTAGTATAAAGGCAGAGCTTCAGAATGATATAGAGTGGATTCCATATCAAACTGTAAACGCAGGGTTAGGTGTTACAAATGCCTCAACTGCAATGTTCCCTAGCTCTTTTACTATAAACAAGAAGTCTTTAGCAGGTAGTATCGGTCGTTATCTTTGTGATACGACAGGCGCGGATGCTCAGACCTTTAGTACAGGAACCTCTCTCAGAATTCAAGCAGGCAAGGACCTACACGCATCAAATGCTTATCCAGGTATTGATATTAACATGGCTTCTTGCAGCTTTACGAATCGTGCCAACGTAGCCGAAGTATTTACAGAAAGTTACGACTGGCGCTTTACCGATAACTTAGCAGACTTGTTGAGTATCATCAAAACTTAATAAACAAAATAGATATAGGAGTAATGTAGTATGGACCTAAAGAAGTTAATGGTCGACACCAAAGCCGTATGGGTAGATTTCCCAGGCTTGAGCGGATTTTCCGTAGAAGTAGCAAACCTTTCACGAAAAGAGTTGAATGGCTTGCGTAAGAAATGTACTGGACAGAAGTTTGACCGTAAAACTCGCGCTGTAGTAGAGACTCTCGACGAAGATAAGTTCGTAACAGAGTTTACCAAAGCAGTAGTAAAGGATTGGAAAGGTCTGAGCATGGCTCATCTAGAAACCTTACTATTAGTAGACTATGGCGAAACAGACCCAGAACAAGAGCTTCCATATACACGAGACAACGCAGAGACCTTGGTAAGTTCATCAACTGAATTTGATACCTGGCTCAATGAGGTAGTCTTTGATCTTGACAACTTTCGTGCAGGACCAGCGGCAGGAAGCGACGGAGAGGCTTAATAAGTTTTTTAAGCAAGCCTCCTCTAAGATGACAAGGGATCGTTATCTTGAAATGTGTGAACAGCTAGGAAAGGAGCCCGTTGAGAGTGAAATACCTCCTGACTGGAACGACTTTCCTAGCTTTGTCCAAGAGGTGATAAATACTTTTAATTCTCTTGGTGATAGAATGGATTCCGATATGGGATTCCTGGGAAAAGACTATACAAATCTACCTTATTACTTAGAACTGTATGAGGTAACAGACAAGGAGTACTTTCTAGACTTATTAGGCTGGTTAGACTCAAGGGCTATATCAGACTCTCGCGCAGCAATACAAAGGGAGCACGATAAAGCAAAGAGAAAACGATAGTG
>Ga0208133_1000414_pt1 | contig 16626 bp, 41 predicted proteins | sample ColrivemetaGS535_FD_187595 | JGI IMG/M metagenome (GOLD analysis project Ga0208133, IMG submission 187595) | Estuarine microbial communities from the Columbia River estuary, USA - metaG S.535 (SPAdes) (version 2) | ecosystem: Environmental > Aquatic > Marine > Intertidal zone > Estuary | place... | reverse complement strand
TTTAATAACCCTGCAAATTGCAGGGTTATTTTTTGCCTGAATAACCCTACTGTGAGTAGGGTTATGTGCGCCAAAATTATACCATAATTTTGGTGGCGGTGTCAATAGGTGTTTGTACCTATGTTGTTTTTGCACCACTTGGCACGATTCTTGCGCCGTAGGGGCTGGCACGATTCTTGCTATTAGCAACTTCCATGCCAACAAATAAGTTAGTTAGCGCTAACTGGGGCGGTTCATTTAAGTTAGTGAGTACTGACTGGGGCGGTCAGTTTTAGTTAGTTAGCGTACACCAACTAAATTTTGCCAGCATTAAAAAATGAGTACTTTAGTACCACATTTTTATGCTGCGCCAGTGCAAATCCTTGTCAAGTGGAAATCTTTGAGGTACCGCAGGCGCCAATTATACAGTGCGAAACCTTTATGTGTCAAGTAAAAAATTTTAAACCATTTTGAATTGAGATTTTACGTCCGCAATTTTGTATTTGAAGTGTTTTGCAAAGTTTTGTATAATATATATATTGATGAGAGGGAAACCAACATGACTGACAATGAATTTTTTAAGTTAGATCAGGAGCTGTGGTTCACGGAATACGTGGAACAAGAGCTATCAAAAAAAGTTAGTGATACCAACACACAGATTGAAAATTTCTTTCTTGATGTTCCATTCTAATCAATGTATAATAGAATCTTAAACAGCGCAGAAACCAAAACATAAAGGACATATGATGACTGACAAAACTGTAAACTATACCCCCGAGCAAACTGCTGAACTCGTTCAAGCATATGTGGAAGGTCAGAGCGTAGAAAATTTAGCAATGCAATTGGGTCGTAGCACTCGAAGCATTGTAGCTAAGTTGTCTCGTGAAGGCGTCTACAAAGCTAAGAGCAAAGCTTCTGGTGTTGCTCGTGTTAAAAAGGCTGATTTGGTAGATCAGATCGCTGCACGTTGCGGTGTGGCTCCAGAAATTTTCGAATCTCTGGAAAAAGCCAATCACGAAGTGTTAGAGCAAATTGCTTTTAACCTGCGTTGATTGTTGCGGTTGGGGGTCAAAAAATATTGACTTGATCTCCATCCCCTTTTCATGTATAATTAATCTATAAACAGTCGGGAAGGGCTTAATGAATGGCTAAGCAATTAGCCGCCCGTCTGCACATGAACACTTACTCAACCTTTGATATAATTTATTAGTCTGAAATGTAAGGTAGTCTAGTTGCAACGACTGTTATTTTTTACTTGAAACATGAAGTCAATTACTGTATAATAGATATATAAATTGATAGAATAGGGTGGACAGCAGAGACGGGATTTATCTGTCATGCGTTCTTAATTGTGAGGAATACGATCTGATTCACAGCCCACAGCTAAAACGAATATGGGTGTTATGCGACCACACTACGTTGTGGATAACAACTTGATTGCAACCGAAGCTAGTTGCAGCCCTTTTAAATCCTCTGATGAGTTCTCTGAGTGGAGACGAAACCCTAGACTTTGAAGCAACCTCGCTGTATACTCCCCATATACACGGTTGCGGCAGTTTAGGGTCAGGACGAAACCCCTAGCGTGTACCACTTGCTGGTGTTAGGAAAGTAGTAGTACTAGGCAGCATGTTCCGCCTATATCCCATGCCGACTCCGCTATGAGTTAGTTAAAAACTAGAAACTGGTTTGTAGGTAACATTATATGAGGAACCTATAGGTGAAAGAACACCTTAATCAAATACAGCTATCTTCTAACCAAGAGCAGGTCTTGTATCTGTAATGTGAGTATGGAGTCTCACTAGCGAGTATATTCGAAGGGCGCTTCAGTTTATACTTAAAGACGCACATCGACCCTAAACCGTGGCGGGTCGTTAAAACAATTGAAAAAACGGTCGTGTTGCCACGTAATGGCTAGTCCCCAGATTAAAACATATGGGAGAAACACTTTAATGTTTTAGACCCTAAATCGTAGTTGGTCTTAAAATTTACTAAAACGATCGACCCGTAAGTCGTAAAAGCATCGTCTGTTAGCCACGGATACTCAGCATAAGGCATCGCCTGTGACAGAGCCGAAACGTGCAATTCTCCCCTAACCAACATCGCGATGGATTAACCACCAAAGGATACGTAGCGACATGCTGCAGTTTAGGGTCAGGTAGCTGTGGTGGCTTAAAAACCCTGAGTGAGTAAAAAACATAAGTACCTAGACGTAGGCAGTTCAAAAGCCCCTCCAATTCGTTGGCAGGGGCTTTTGTTTTGTCTGCGCCAGTGCAACGTCTACAATTTTAGAGGTCCTGCGCCATTTTACCAGTGTGCGGTCAATTTGTCAAGTGAGAATTACGACATCTGACCCTAAACCGTGTCAACTGCAGCCGATTAGACGCCCGTTTAGACCTGATTAGAATAAGCGCAAAAAAGCCTACTTAACGCAAATTAAGTAGGCTTTTGTGTTATATGGGCTGATTTGCTCAGTTTAGGGTCGATTGTTGCAGTTTAAGTTCAATTAACTTCAAGACCTGCTTGTTTACCTTCTCCAGCGACTCCAAGAACTCCTCATCGCAGTCCAGTAGTGTGGCAATGTGCTCGATGTGGGCAGATTTTTTAATTGGCACCTCACCACGTTTGTTGACATAACTTTTCTTGAGGTAGACGCCCAGAGAGCTCAATTTAGCAATTACACTACGTTCTGGTACTTCTAAGTCTAAAGCTATTTCTCGTACAGGTACTCCTAAGGTGTAGTCCTGAACTAATTTGTCTGTAATTTCTTTAGTATATTTCATGTGATTAACCAAGGTAATTCTTGTGATATTTCTTTTATGGTGTTAGGTTCTTTTGTGTCAAGTTTTTTAAATACATCTACCTGTATTAATGGTGTAGGCATATTATCCCAGTTTTTTGGATCTAGGATCATTAGTTCATGCCTGTGTGTAGGATGTGCTAACCAGTTTTGGCACAGCATTGTTTGGGTCAGCTTAGGCAAGTGTCCAAGCTCAGTATCCTGAATCCCACTTAAACTCCAAGTGCTTTCACTAGGCTTTAGCTGTCCTGCTTTAAAGCCAGACCTCTGTGTTAGTCCTTGATTTCTGATCTCTAATAGTCTATCCGACCCTAAATCGTCATAGTCTACCACAACTGCGTTTAATAGATCACTGTGGATAACATATTCCAAATGAGTGCATCCCTGCCACTTGGAGTAGGGTATACCTTGATAAAGTTTAAATCCTGCTAAAATTAACGGAGTTAATATTGCATACTTGCTGTTGGCTATCTGCTTCTTCAACAGCTTACTTCTTTTAATCCTACTAAGCTTCCACAATTCCTGCTGTTTAGGGTCAGTGCAGTTGTGCTTGATTGTTGCTAATACATCAATATCACCTGCACTGGTGATTAATTCCCACCTGCCAAAGTTCGCAACAAGTTGGGGCAGCAGCCAAGATTCGAAGCGATCGAGACGATTATCATCAGCCCACAAGTCCAGTTGGGTTTGTTCAAGTTTAACGATATCTTTAAAGTCGTTTGAGTAAATATCTTGTTTTTTAATTTCAATCATAATTTTAGTTGTAGTGTTTATTTTAAATACAATTATCCCAACTGTAGTGTGGACTCTGATGTGTGCCTTGACCCTAAATCGCAGAAAGCATTACAGTTATGGGGCCCTCGTTAAATCGTCCCATCGTGTAATATTTCTGCATTAGGCTAAGCCACACAAAGTCCACTAGTCTCAAACTCTATAAGTTATACTAAATTATATCACATCGAGCAAATAGTTAGCAAGTATAATTTTTTACTGCACATTTACTTAAGTAAAACATTTCTCTTTGCGATTATGTTGTTGTTTGAAGCGGTCATGTTTATGTAGTTTAGGTTCTCAAGCGCGCTTACGATAGCTAGTAGGTCTTCCAGTTCATTAACCAAATCTTGTAAGTTTGTGGTGTTGCGATCGGGGTGTTTGTTATTGATACCAAAACGTCTAATTTTGCTAACTGCCTGAATGCATTCAGCGGACTCTTCCTGCAATTTATCTAGTAGGTAGCTAATCTGCTGCTGTTTGGTTTTGTAGTTAATCAAGTCTTGTGTGGGTGTTGTGTGCATCATAGGTTTTTCCGTTTGTTATGTTATTATAGCACAAAAAAGAAAGGCTGTCAAGTGCGAAACTTTGACAGCCTTAATTCATTTAGGTTTTTTCTTTGGCTTTGTATACGGCCATTGCTGCTCTTGTGGCAGTTTAGGGTCAATGGTTCCTGGTTTTGGCTTAGGCTGATTATTAGGAACTGTGGTTGGCGGATTGATGTGCTCAATGGGCTTTTGTGGTTTCATGGTTTTGTATGTGGAAAAGGCCATGCTGCCTGAGTGTCTTCTTTAGCACGTGGCTCGGTTGGTTCTTGGTAAGGTGCAACTGGTTCAATCTTATACCAGTACACAAACAGTGCAATAAATATTACTATTGCACACACTAATAACACAAGTTCAATTGTCATAATTAATCCCATAAGTTTTCATAATACTTGCCGAATAGTCGGAAGCCGTTAGTGATACGGTTCTGCTCTACCTGCATACCTTCGTAATCACATTTGTAAGTGTCGTTTAAGCCATGCACTAGTTTGTGCATGGTAGGCTTGCCAGTTTCATCCCAAGCACTAGGCTCGGTTGTCCAGTCGTGTTCACCAGTGCTGTACTTGTCTTGCCAAGTACCATCACGCTTTGCTGTAAAGGCAAAGATCATTTCGTTGAGTACATAGTCCCAACGCAAGAAATGGTTCTCATCAGTGTCCCAGCTATTTTCTACTGGTGGAGCACTTGTACTTTTAAGATTGTCAGGTACATCCTCATCACTAACAAAAGGTGCTCCATGCTTGGTAGCCTGAAGCTGAACAAGCATTGGCGCAATAATATGTGAGAGTGTGTGATCCATTGACCAAGTGTCGTACTTGTCAATCACAATGTACATTTGACGATGACGCTTAGACTCAATCCAGTTACAAACTTTGTTGAGAGTGCTATCAGTACCATCTTTGTTTTCAGCAAGCCAAGTGCCAAAATTGTGAACAAAGTCAGGCTTACGTTTAATGCCATACTCATCCTTGGTATTTTTAGCCCAAAAGCAAAGCATTTCAGCAATTTGATAAGGGCCGATCCATGAATGGTATTTGCCGATTTTAACTTTCATTAAGTTCTCCAAATAATTGTTTATAGTAGCCGTCTAAGTTTAACTCAGCACGATCAAATACTTCTGCGGGACTAGTAAGTTCAGGATCTAGACCCTCAACCGCACAAGCCCAGTCACTAAGAATACATCTAGTTTCATTACTAATGCTGCGAGCACCTTGCTTGTAAGCATCACGCATAAAATGGTCTAGTACGTCTACACTCATATTAGTGCTCTGCAAAGCAACCTGGCAACGATTGCTACCATCTTGTGGATAAGGCTCTTCATAGAACCACTTAATGAACTCTCTATCGATGTTGTATATGTTTGTCATTTTATTCAATCGGAGTAATAAACTTATAAATCTGAGTGGCAATGTTGCCGTTACGAATAGAGCCACGATAGTTTGTAGCGTCATCTAGTTCGACTTCATAAAGTGTAACTATTTTATGAAGATCATGATAAAAAACTGGCACGTCATTGTGCAGGATAAGTTCTTTAATATTAGATTCTAGTGCATTAGGTAGTGCAGGCGGATTAAGCTCTAGCAATTTAGCATCTCTAACTTTTATAACAGTACCAGTAAACAAACCTTCTATAGTTTGAACTCTAACTCTAGTACCTACAATAATATTTTCAGCCATCACGTCTCCAATTTGCTAACATCAATCTTTACAATACTTTTAGGTACTATAACCGCTTTAGCACCTACTTCTAAATTAGGGTAAATACTAGGATTGTCTAAAGCTACAAAACACTTTTGTTCTTTAGCCTGAGTACCACTACCTATAATAGTACCAGTAAACTCTCCTTCGGGCAATTCAATAATTACTTTAGTGTTTACGGGTATATCAAAAACTAATGCATCCATTATGTTACTCCAAACTGTTGTTTAATATCAAAAGTACGTAATAGATGATTAGTAATTTTAGCATCTACGCAGTTTACTGTACCTAAATCATGTGTAGTTATTGCACAGTGCTGAGCATTAGCATTACCAATCTCGTCAATTACATCTTTGATAATAAGATCAGCAAATTCTTGTAGCCTAACATGGCTAATACAATGTTCAACTTGTGCTTGTTTCGCTAGTTGTTTCAGTCGTGGGTTCATTTTGTTTTTGTGTCCATTTAAATAATTTATAATAGTATTTGAATTGAATCGGATAGTGTTCAAAATCTGGTAGTCTATCACCATATTCCAATACCATACTATTGTAAATTTCTAAAGCTTCTTCGTCTGTCATTTGTCTAATCCAAAGTGTTCTTTTATTACTTTACCTGTAGCGGCATCGCCCCTGAATACAGCCAATTTAATACATTCAAAAAGGATCAACTCGGCAAACTTTTCAATCTCGTATTTGAAATCATTCCCGTCAATCACATCATTATGAAGATTAAATCCAGCTTGTTCAGCAAGTTCTTGAATTTGGTCATTCATCTTTAAGTCCAAGAGTTAAGGGACTGTGGTCTAAGTATAGTCCATCATAGAAATATGCGTCTTGGTCACAAATAGTAACTTGCAAGTCGCTATGCCTAAGATCATAGTCTACATACGAAAAGTCTCGACCAGACCCGTATACACGAAATACAATTTTAGGCGGATTGTCGTCAACGAACACAGGAATTAAAATTCCTGTTGTACCGTCTGCTGAAATAGCTTTCATATTATTTTAACATTCTATATCTATGTTGCGACCTTTGTCCAAATCTAAGCGAAGATTTCTACTTACTCGTTCTGCAATGATTTGGTCAAGCCTACGTTCTTCAATTTTTTTACTGTAATTTTCTGTACGTTGTTTATCCATACGATACTGGTCTAGGTTATATCTTATAACACTTTGTTCTGCTCTTGATATTTCCACTACCAACCTCCGTTAGCATGAGTCATTAAATAGTTATAAACTCTGCTTAAATCTTGTTTAGACATTTGTTCTGGTGTTATATTATCAAAAGCTAAGTTATTACCAGTCCACCACTTGCAAGCCATACGTTTACCTACTAGTGCAATAACTAATACTTGGCAACGCTTTAACATAACGTCGTGGTTCATTAGTATGCTCCTGTACTGTTGTCAACAGCGTTACAAATTTCGGACAAAAAGTTATTTAATACTACGTCTAAGTTTCCGTCACCGTGCTTTTGACAAGTACGTGCAGAGTGATAAAGATCACTCAACAGGTTATGGTATTGTGGTGCATTAAGATATACGCGTGCTTCGTCAGCACTATCACAGTTAATTGTAATGTTAAATATATTTGACATCGCCACCCTTTGAGTTGATACCTACTAAATCACGCATATTATAAACAGGCACATAATTAGACTTATGCATAGGCACAATAGTATGCTTGTGCGCACGAGCACGTAGCTCGCCACACTGCATACAAAAATGATGACCTAAAGCCCAACGAGCTTTTGCTACTTCTTGACCACAAGCTACACAGTTACACATAAGGTTCTCCGATTAATTTATAATATATTATATCGCAAATGACCCTAAGCCGCAATATTAAGATTGTCGACCTAATTTAATTAATTGTTCAGTAAGGAAATGAATTCGTTTCTTATAATGATTAACGGCTTGTCGCTGACCTGGAAGCCATTCTGGGCGTAATACAAGTGCTAATTCTTCATGTGGGGTAACTAATATAGTTTTTAAACTATCATCACGCCAGCGTAATTTTTCACAAAATATAGTAACTATCTCAGGCTTAAAGGTTTCTAGATTAATTTCATCTATATCTTCTAAGTGCATTTCTTCAGGAGGCATATAGACTGCTACCCTAGCACCGCCTTGTTTTTCCATTTGATCTAACAACCATTGTGGTAAGTCTAAGATAGTTATAGGTTCAAAGTCAGTCGTGTACAGTACTACTTGCATCTTTTTTCCTTAAAGTGTACGAACCATCTTTATTATCTGTCCAATCAATGGTATCGTCAATCTCCCAACCTAATTCATCCCACATTTCATCAGGAATCCTAAAGTACATCTCACCACTAGGATCCATCTCAATTGTTGTTTGGTACATCATTAAAAAATGCTTTCATGGTTACAGGAGCAATTACCCCTAAGTCTTTTAAAATTTGACAAGCAACGTCTCTGTGTTCACGTTGCGTACTTGGGTCTAATCGTTGTTTTAGATAGAATATCCAACTACGAATATTACCATTCATGTATAGTCTGCTCATAGTTAGACCTTCAGGCAACAATGCACGAGCCTGTTCTTTAGCAATACCCATAACAAGTGCGTGGTCGTAACTTTCTTGAGCACGCTGCATAACATTAGTTTGGATATTTTGCCACTGATAAGCTATTCGTCTTTCGTCATCATTCTCTATGTTAATAATAGTACTGTTTTGACGATTTTTTTCATCTTGTAAGCGCGGTTCACGATAAACAAAGTCTCCTAACTCACTTACTTCAGCATATCGTTGTGAGAACTCTTGGAAACTAAAAGATCTATGACGTAAGATTTGTCTACCAATGTCTCGGGTAGTATTAATTTCTACACAAACATTAGCCATCTCAAACGGGCTAGTATGTCCTTCACGCATCATATACTGTAGTAATCCCGCAATCTTTTCATTATTTTGATTATCAGGATTACTAACTCTAGCCATATAAGCTATTTGTTTATCAATATCAGGCGTTGCCCATACTATTTTTACACTCTGTGTCATATTGTAATTTGTAAATGTGGATTAAATTGGTCTCTGGTTTCGTAACCATAATAACCATGCGGATTTGCAATCATTCTAGTGTCACCAATCATCATGTCAATAGGATCATGTGTATGACCAAATAGCCATGTAGTGTTAGTTAAACCTTGAATGTACTCGCCAAGGTCATTAGCAAAGTAACTATTCAATAGATCAGGACCCCTCCAACGTGGGTGAATACATTCAACTGCTGGAAGGAAATGTGTAACAATAACTTTTTTGTATTCTGGAAACTCGTCATAAGCAAATTCAATTGCTTCTAAGTCGTTATAAAAACGCATAGCCGCCTTGTTAGTATTAAAGTCTTTGATAACTTTAAAGTCACTAATTCTACTTTGGCAAGCCATATGTGCAATTGGATCTTCACGAAAGTTAGTCCACAATGTACCACCACAAAACAACACGCCATCAATGATGACCATGTTATCATTAGGGTTAGTAAACGCATACACTTTATCCCAGTATTTTTCATTACTGAGATTTAAATCTAATTGTTCGTTAAATTCTTTGATTGTAGTACCATAAAATTCATGGTTGCCAGGAAGGTAAACAATTTTAGGAAAACCTGCGTCTAAGAATTCGTCAATAACTGTAGTTACATTATTAGCACCCACAGCTATATCTCCCGCTAAAACCAAAACATCTTCACCTTTATATTCCATAAAGGTTTCTGTATACATTGATTTACTGCGGAAAAACTCATGGTGCAAATCACTTAATAATCTGATTTTCATTTTGGTTCTCTAGTAATTGTTTCAAGCCTTTATTATATCATAATCAGCTCTGTATGGCAAGTGTAAAATTATTTAGTTTTTAATTAACTGTAAAAAATATGGTTGCCTATAACAGCTACTATAGTTTTATGTTTTGCCCAATGTGGGTTTACTTGTTTAGTATGAAAATAAAGAGCATTAATAGTAGGTACTAGTATGTATCCTTTTACTATACCATGAGCCAAAGCTTCAGCTTCTTTCCAAGCCTGTGTATCTCTAATCTTGTAATTAGTATCTGTCCAACTAAATTGTTTGCGTGCGTACACTACTTTACAAATAGTTTTATCGAAAAGAGTTTCGTGATTTGCACGATTTAACGTTACCATAGCAACGGCAAGTTTGCCTTTCATAGGCTCTCCTCGCGATTCAAAGTAAATATTCTTAGCTAAGCAGACAATATCTTGTTGAGTGTAGTTTTTAGTAGTATAGTATTCGTACCCGTTAATACTGGGTTTAGTAATTGTAGATGTTATAAATGTAGTACTCAATATTGCTATGCTTGCTAACTGTTTTAAAGTTAGCATATTAATCCTTCCTATAAATTTTAAGGTTTTTTCCTTAAACTATAATAAAACGAAATTAAATTATATCATTTAACCACGTGTGTGGCAAGTTAATTTTTTATTTATCCTATAAGCTTCAACACAAATTTACTTGAAAATTAATATCCTAAGTGATATAATGTAAAGAATCACAGGATTTATTTATGGCTAACGCAAACTACACAGAAGAATTAGAACGCATAGTAATAGAAGTACTATTGCCTGTTTTTGAGGATCACGTTAAAAAACGTGGCTATCCTATCATGCAAACAGAAATACCTCGTGCTTACTTAGAAAAGTTCAAAACTAAGAAAGTATTGCCTAGGCTGTTTATGCCTAAGCAAAAAACAAACTTGAATTAGTAGTCAAAATACTGTATAATATAACCTTATTAAACAACTTATATAACAACACAATACTTTATGCCAAAAGAAAATATTGAACAATTAGAATTAGCAGCAGTAGTAGGTAACTATGTAACCACTCCTAAACTCACAGGTACAGCATTAAAATTTGATGATGGTAAATTGCCATTTCATTTGCTTAGTACCGAAGCAATGAACCAAACAGCAGCGGTACTAGCTTTTGGTGCAGAAAAGTATGCCGAACATAATTGGCGTAAAGGTTTTGCGTGGAGCAGACCCTTAAGCGCAGCAATGCGACATATCACCGCATTTAATGCAGGTGAAGATAAAGACCCTGAGTCAGGACTATCGCATTTAGCTCACGCAGCTTGTTGCATTATGTTCTTGCTTGAATTTGAGAAAACTCGTCAAGAGCTAGATGACCGATATAAACCTTAATTATAAACGACTTGCTAAAACATTAAACAAAACTCGTAAGTCTCTTACCCAAACTTGTTATGACTTGGGCATAGATATAGACGACATAGAAGATCATATATTAGTAAGCGTAATAGATCAATGCTCACATTGTAATATATGGTCACAACAATTAATAAAAGATTTAGACGCTAATCCTATTTGCCCGACTTGTGTAAGGCTAGCAGGACTATAAAGAGAATAAAATGAACAAAAACTTTAATATTGGTTTTGCTGAAGGTACAAAAAATGCTGAAATATTTAAAACAACATCTCCTTATAATAATCATTATCAAGGGAACAATGCTCGCTGGCTTTTTGTGTGTAGCGCTGGGTTATTGCGTAGCCCAACAGGTGCTGCACTAGCCATTAAAAAAGGTATTAATGCCCGTAGTTGTGGATCAAACTTTAACTATGCTTTAATTCCTTGTAGTGCTAATTTAATTCGCTGGGCAGATAAAATTGTAATTGTTAATGGCGAAAACCTATGGCAACTAGAAGATAACTTTTTAGGTCACAAAGAACTGCTAGAACAAATTGAGCAGAAACAGATTGTGCTAAACATTCCAGACAACTTTGAATACATGGATCTTGAATTAGTCCAAATGTTTGAAGACGAACTGTTTGTGCCACAAGGCGTGTAAATTACTGGCGTTCGTTCAACGGATAGGACAACATTCTTCTAAAGTGTGAATGGGGGTTCGATTCCCTCACGCTAGGCCAATAAATTTTATCTTGATTTCTTTAATAAATTACAGTATAATATATGCTTATTGGAGAAAACTATGGCAGGATACACAAGAGAATTTTTAATAGATGCTTTTGTTAGTAGATATACTATTCTTGAACAAGACAAGTTAGTAAACTTGCGCGCATTAGCTGAGCAGTGCTATGATTTGCACGGCAAAGACAAATTTCGTGTCTACGCATCCCTTGATGCAGATGCAATCAAACAATACAAACATACACTAAAGGCATAATAATGAGTACTTATACACCAGATCGTTGGCAAGTAGTATTACTAAAAAATAAAACTGAATCAATAAAAAAAGTATTTGCTGGTTGGTATGGTGGATACGCTAGTGGAGATAGTTGGAAACTTAGTAGTGGTATTATTGGTACTAAAGAGTTTGAAGATCGTTATGAATTTTTAAATCATAGTGGTAGCCTTTATATTTGCTATAAAGCTAGTCAAGGTATGAGTGGGTACATGGGCAGTATTATGCACGGATGGGTTGAATCTTCAAAAGAAGACCCTAGTGTGACTATACGACTTCTAGATTTAGAAACAGAAACAATATGAAAACATTTGTAAACGACTATCTATACGGATTCCAACTAAATAATATTGATAACGAAGCACTTTTTAATAAGTGTTTAGTTATAGAAGACATAATTATTAAAACTACTTCTCCAACTGAAAAAGGTTGGCACGGTAATCTTACAAGTGCTAAAAATCAAGAATATAACTTAATGACTTTTCCAGTAAAAGAATTACACCAGCTCTATCATGAAATGGTAAAAAATATTACGCCTTTGTTAGAAAAAGACACTCAGTATGTTTTAAAAAGCTGGATGAATGTTTTTCGCAAAGGCGATAGAGTTAAATGGCACGCACACTGGGCTCCTGAATATAAAGTATGGCACGGATTTTATTGTGTTAATGTCGGGGAAAACGAAAGTGCAACTAATTATAAAATACCAGGAATAGAAGGAATTGTTGAAGTTCCTAGTGTTAATGGACTTTTAGTAGTTGGTAAAAGCGACGATGATCGACACAGTAGTACAGAATGGCAGGGCGATAAGCCTCGCATTACATTAGCGTTTGATATCTTGCCCATGAAATCTGCAAATCCAAACGAGAGCAGACATATGTATGATTTGCATCTATACCACTATATACCTTTTAAATCATGACACAAAAAATTGCAATTAACACAGACTTTGGTGGTTTTGGTCTTAGTGACCAAGCCATAGAACTTTATAAAAAATTAACTGGAATTCCTGAATCTGAAGATGTAAACTACTGGGAACTTGCTAGAAACAATGAAGCACTTGTACAAGTTATAGAACAACTAGGTGACAGTGCTTGCGGCAACTATAGTAATCTAAAAGTTGTTGAAATTCCTGATGGTGTCGAATGGCACATTCATGAATACGACGGAATGGAGCACGTCGCAGAAAAACACAGGACATGGAGATGATGCACACATTTAATCAAAACATTAATCGTATCGGTTTTGCTTGTAAGATTCAAGACAGCACAGGTAAAGCCGACCCCAAACTGAACACAAAGACCACTACACTAACTTGGCTTAACAGTCAACCACGCGATAAAAGTGTGCAAAAGCTAGAGATGATTATGCAGAACAACTGCACAGCACTCAAACAGCAGATGCACTGGCTAGCGAAACAGCCACCAAATCAGCGTATGTTTCGTATTAGTAGCGATCTTTTTCCAGCGTACACTCATGACGACTGGACATGGTGGTACTTTGAACAAAACCAAACAAATTATTTAGAAAAACACTTAGCAGAAGTTGGCGAGTTGGCTAGACAAAACGATATTCGTTTGAGTTTCCACCCAGGTCAATTCTGTGTATTAGCATCGGAACATGATGGAATTGTTGATAATAGCATCCGCGAGTTTGAATATCATACTGACGTGGCCAGGTATATGGGTTATGGCAAATCTTTTCAAGACTTTAAATGCAATGTACACATCGGTGGTAAACGAGGACCTGCTGGTATTCAAAGTGCTTTAAAAAAGCTCAGTACTGAAGCTAGAAATATTATTACAATCGAGAACGCAGAATACACATGGGGTCTAGACGCAAGTTTAGAACTCATGTTTGACTGCGCTTTAGTGCTTGATATTCATCATCACTGGATTGCGACTGGTGAGTATATTGAGCCAACTGATGATAGAGTACAAGCTGTATTAGAATCATGGCGAGGCGTACGGCCAACTATGCATTATAGCGTCTCACGAGAAGATGTTATCGTAGATCATGATCCCAAAAATCGTCCTAACCTTGTAGAACTAAAATCTCAAGGCTTTACATCAACTAAATTACGCGCACATAGTGAATACTACTGGAATGAGGACAGTAATAATTGGGCCTTGACATTTTTGCCTATTGCTGATATAATGTGTGAAGCAAAACAAAAAAACTTAGCAAGTCAGCAACTAGCAGATATGTTATGAGATATGACCCTAAGCAAAGCTATGAAGACTGGGCTAGTCGAGTAAGACTATTCGAGCAAGGGGCTGCTATGCAAAGAATAGCCTTAGGGGAAGATTTAGACAAAGTAATGCAAAAGATGGCAAAAAATATTACGGATAAAATGTTACACCCTATCCTTAAAGCAATACATGAAGATTCTAGTAAAATTGATTTAGAAAAGTTTGAACGTGATAAATTAAATTACTATAATACAATGAAACGAGTCGGCCCTAATGCTGACCATGTTATAAGTTAGCATAGCACTTCACTGATAAAGAAGACTGGTCGGCTGTATTCAACTGGCTAGTGCTGTGCTAACTTATTATTCCGTGTGTAGCGCAGTTTGGTAGCGCTCCTCGTTTGGGACGAGGCGGTCGGAGGTTCAAATCCTTCTACACGGACCATTTTTAATTAGTACTCACTAGGAAATATATGCAACCAATTCAACCTGTACAACCTGTACAACCAGCAAATAAGTATCATGAAGCAACTTGTTCATGTGCAATGTGCAAGGGTATGTACCCTAAATATAAGTAAGGAATCTTATGAAAATTAAACCCCCAACCATACGCGATCCGCAACTAACTGCGATCGGTAAGCCTTATGACGAAGGCTATGCAGAAAACGTTGATCCTAAAACGGGCAATAACTATGGAGACGTACTACCAGGTAGTATTGAACTGTTTCCAGTTGATGTTCCTGATCGTGATGCTGGAACTACACACGAAGGCGACATGGGTCGTTTAGGTAAATCAGAGTAATCACATGAATAGTATAGATTTTAATACTAGAGTTATAGAAATAATTGATAAGTATACGCAAAAGCTACAAGAAATAGTAGAAAAAGCTAAGTCAGTAAAAACTGGAGACAGTGTTAGCTGGAGTAGTAGTGGTGGTACTGCTCGTGGAAAAGTAACTAAAGTAATTACTAATGGTAGTGAACAAGTACCCAATAGTAGTTTTAAAATTACTGGTACTCCTGAAGATCCAGGTGCTCTTATCAGAGTATATCGCCCTGACTCAGATGGCGAATATAAGCCTACAGATACTATTGTTGGACATAAAGTAAGTACTTTAACGAAAATTTCGGCATTATAATTATTAGTCCCCATAGTCGTGTTAAGACTCAAAAAGACGCGACCTTTTATTCACACACAACACACAAGGAAACATTATGTTTACACCTGAATTTTATATTGATTTATTTCAATCATCAAAGCGTCAGTTAACTAATCAAGTTTACAAAGACGAAACACTCAACAAAGCCTGCAATGCATTTATCGACGCGCAAACAGCGTTTGCTAAAATGATGGCTAAAAATTATATTGACTTATCTGCACATAGTGCAGATGCTATGAGCAAAGTATTTTTTCCACAAAAGGACTCAAAATGAATCCTTTTGAAATTCGTGCAGAAATGCTTAAAATGGCACAAGACTACTTAACAAAACAGCAAGAAATTAATTTAGATTTTGCTGGTCGCACTTTTGAACAACTTGTAAAAGAAGGCAAAAAAGTTGCTGAAGACTGGCAAAGTTATGCTCCTAAAATGTACACCTTTGAAGATGTATTAAAAGAAGCAAACAAGTTATACGGATTTGTTAAAGATGCTAAGTAATTTAATGCAACGTGTAAGGGACATATTCAAACCCTATACATTAGAAGATTTTATTAGTGATGCAGATCCAAAAGATCATAAAGACATTCAACGATTAGAAAAAATTTGGAATAGTTATCAAGAACGTAAGTTATTCAATAATTGTTACTAAAATACCGCGGTGAGTCAGGGTAAGGGCAAGCCTCATAAGCTCAGCCCAGAAGGTTCGAGTCCTTCCGCCGCAACCAAACATGGGCTAAATGCCTGTCCTAAACCAAGGTTTAGGTTTGCCAAGCCAGGTAAACCTAAACCTTTATTTATTTATACATATGAAATTATTAGAACACTTAAGAGTTATTTATTATACATATACTACTTTAGTGTATCAACTACTTTGTATGTTTTTAGCAACACTATGCTTGGCTATGTATATGTTAACACAATTTAATTATGGATACATGGAAGCATATAAAGCACAGATTGATATGTTACGACAGCGAACAGAAGGTCAATCAAAACAACTAATCGTTTTAGAAGAACGATATAAACAACAACAACTTGAGTTTAATGCTTTTAAAAGCAGAACCATTGCAGTAGAAACTAACTTGCAATATGAAGTTCAACAACTTAAATCTCCCCAAAAATCAATCACACATTTAAAGAGGTAATATGTCAGACGGAGGAAAAGGCTCTAAGCCAAGACCATTTAGCGTATCAGATTTAGAATACGCAACACGTTGGGACGCAATATTTGCTACAGACCAAAAAGCCAAGCAAGAGCGGGCATTAGACGAAATGGTTCGTATTAGCCAAGAAATGG
>Ga0208133_1000413_pt1 | contig 16642 bp, 23 predicted proteins | sample ColrivemetaGS535_FD_187595 | JGI IMG/M metagenome (GOLD analysis project Ga0208133, IMG submission 187595) | Estuarine microbial communities from the Columbia River estuary, USA - metaG S.535 (SPAdes) (version 2) | ecosystem: Environmental > Aquatic > Marine > Intertidal zone > Estuary | place... | reverse complement strand
GGAGCGGGAGACTATATAAAACCAGAAAACCCTAAAAAGTGGTATTGGTTCCTTTCTGAAAATTACAGGAGCTGTATTCCAAAAAATTCCTACACTTTTATGTTAAAAGATTTTGAATAATTCATAAGGCAGAGCTCTTGACATTCATATAAAAATAAAACATAATTCGGTTATGTCAAAACAAACCTTCGACTACCAAAAGTTACAAGCTAAATTAAAGTTCTATCTAAAAGCCGATCAAAATGTGCTTCTAGAAGGAAGAGCCGGAACCGGAAAAACCACAATAATCTCAGAAGTCTTCAATGAAGAGTTTGGAGAGGGCAACTGGCTCTATCTTTCCGGAGCCACAATGGACCCATTTATTGATTTTGTTGGCGTACCAAGAGAAGAAAAAGACGATAAAGGAAATCATTATCTTGACTTTGTGTTGCCAAAGCATTTTGTTTTGAAGAATATAAAAGCGATTTTTATTGATGAATACAATCGGGCTCATAAAAAAGTTCGCAATGGCTGTATGGAACTTATTCAATTTAAAAGCATCAATGGTAAAAAATTTCCATCGCTAAAAGCTGTTTGGGTGGGTATAAATCCATTCTCCGATGACGAATTAGAGCAATCGTATGACGTTGAGCAGTTAGACCCAGCGCAAACTGATAGATTTCAAATACAAATTAAATTGCCATATCAAGCTGATTTGCAATATTTCACATCAAAATTTGGAACAGATATTGCCAAGTCCGCAATAGAATGGTGGGACGCTCTTCCAAAGCAAACACAATTGCAAGTGTCGCCAAGAAGACTCGATTACGCTTTGGAAATTCATAAATTAGGAGGTGACATGTTTGATGTTTTACCAATCGAGTCAAATCCATCAAAATTAATTACGTCTATTACAGTAGGCAGCATAGAAGACAAATTGGCTGAAATTTTTGCAAAATCAGATTACGCCGCAGCTAAAGATTTACTGTCTGCTGAAAATTCATACCAAAGCGCAATTCCCTTTTTCACAAAGAGCAAAGACTATCGTAAATTCTTCCTGCCAATTCTCTCAGAGGAAAGAATTATTTCTCTATTTTTCAAAAACCAAGAAGTTCAAAGTTTTATGATTAAAAATCCCTTGTACTTCAAAGAAGCATTGGTTCAAATCAAAGAGGCAGACTCATGTGAGAATCATATTAAATCATATATAATCAAATCATTAAAAAACATCGAAAATATGGAACTAACAACAGCATAATTCATTTACAAAAAATGACAAAAAAGGAAAAAATACTGGTAGCGTTATTCGCAGAATTAAAATCATTTGAAAACTATGAAGCTAAAGAACTACTTAAGTTCATACATACAGTAAGCTCATCATATGATAATATGTCACCCTTTTCATGGAGTGAACACTATGGGGAAAAAAGAACCAAGGTCAAACTAAAAAATCTGTACAAATAAAATTTCAATTTAAAAAACATGAATAAAAATACAAAGCCAGTCAAAGTAAATAAAACAGCAAAGGCTAAAAAAGCCACGCTCGACGACGATATTGCAGACGACGGATCCATCATGCTACCATGCTCTTCTGGAAAAAGCCTAGAGCAAACGCTCAAATCTTGCGGCGTGGATGAATCAAAATGGCTAGTAGATCACTATACCATTGAAGAAAACACCAGAGGATACAATTTTAAAGTTTACTTGAAAAAGAAGGAGTATCTCGGTCAGAGCTTGGAAGATTTAAAAAAGGAATTGGCTCAATCGTGTCAGTATTCCACTTCTGCTAAGTATAAAACCCGCCAGAACGGACTTTTACTGGAATTCGCGCCATTTGACCTTCATTGGGGTAAATTGGCATGGGCTGAGGAAACTGGAGAAGATTACGATATGAAAGAGGCTACTGTAGCTATCAATAAATCAATTGATTATACTTTACAAATGGCTTCTAAATTTGATATTTCAAAAATCGTTTTCCCATTTGGAAATGACTTCTTTCAAATTGATAACGAGCAAAATACCACGACGGCTGGAACGCGACAAGATACAGACTCTAGATTCAAAAAGATCCTCAGGGAAGGAAGAAAGTTAATCATCAGTACAATCGAAAAGCTGAAGAAAGTTGCTCCGGTAGATATTGTTATAGTAAGCGGCAATCATGGCGGACTATCGGAGTTTATGCTTGGAGATCTACTGGAAGTAAAATATGAAAATGATAAACGAGTAAGTGTAAATAACTCACCAACAGCAAGAAAATACTATTCTTTTGGTAAAAATCTAATTGGATATACTCATGGAGATCAAGAAAAGGTAACTGATCTAGTTGGCATCATGGCTACTGAAAAGCCAAAAGAATGGGGAGAATCAAAGCATAGAACGTGGCATCTTGGACATATGCACATGATGCAAGCAAGAGAGATGCAGGGAGTTAAAGTTGAATGGCTTCCGTCGTTAAGCGCCAGCGATGCTTGGCATAAAAAGCGCGGATACGTTAATAATACCAGAGGAGTAGTATCGTCGCTCTTTGATAAAGAGATGGGGCTAGTCAATAGGATTTATTTTAATTTGTAATGAGTTGGGAAGAATACGCAATAGCTCTGGCTGGAGTGGCTGCTTTAAAATCCAAAGATCCGTATGTTAAGGTAGGCTGCTGCTTATTGAGGCATGATAATACAATTGCCTCGCTTGGATACAATGGATTTCCAAGCGGGGTTGAGGAAGACTGGTCTGATAGAGATGAAAGGCGTAAATATGTTAATCATAGCGAGCAAAACGCACTAAGGTTTGTAAAACCCAACGAATGCTACTTGGCAGCTATAACATTATTGCCATGCAACGACTGCCTAAAGTCTCTTGCGTCTTATGGTATTAAAAAAGTAATCTATCGAGAAGTGTACGATAGGGATGATTCATCATTAATCATGGCTAATAAATTTGGAATAGAACTCAAGCAGCTTGACTATCCTATAAAAATATCATAAATATAATATATGATAACACAAAGAATTGGATTTTGCTGCATAGCTCTGCCACATGACAATTATGTTGGTACAAAATTCAAAACCACAACTCTAGCTTGGTGCAATAAAAATAAATCTCAAGCTGCTCAAAAACTTACCGATATATATCATAATAATCTAAGTGAATTAGTAAAAGTTATTAATTACTGTATCGAGAAAAAAATTTGGATTTATAGAATATCCTCAGATCTTTTTCCGCTTGGCGACCATGATGATTTTTCTAGCGTTTATCATTTATTTTGTTCAAATAATTCGAACTGGAACTCTGCCAAAATAGCAGTTGAAAGATATTATGAAATGGGTGGAAGATGCTCCACTCATCCAGGTCAATTTTGCAGTTTAGGCTCACAAAGGGAAGATGTTAGAAACAATTCAATAAAAAATCTAATTCATCACGCAAGTTTCATGGATAGATTAGGCTTGCCAGAAAATCATACGGCTCATATTAATATACATCTAAGTAATGGAAAAGATCCAATTCCATTGATTCCTCTATTCAGACAATCGCTGCAGAAATTACCGATTAATGTTTTGGCTAGATTGACTTTCGAAAATGAGCATTCCGGATATTGGACAGTATCAAATATCAGGCATTATTTTCCAAATGTTCCAGTAGTTTTCGACTCACTTCATTATACTTGCAATCCAGATAAACTATTATCTTTCGATGACGCTTTTAAAAGTGCAATGAATAGTTGGAGAAATACAGTTCCAGTCTTCCATCATTCAGAGGGTAAGACCAAAAGCAATGACAGAGCGCATTCAGATTATATAACAAATATTCCAGCAATTTATTCAAATTATAACGTAGATACAGAAGTAGAAGCAAAAGCAAAAAATTTAGCGATCTTTAAATATAAAAACGATAAAAAAGAATTAATATAATAAATTATGAGTTGTCAAAGTTCTTCATGCAAATATCGCGAAAAAATGGAAAAAGCTAAGATTGACGCCAAAAAGCGAGTGAGAGAATCCATGAAAGACGAAGGCGAAAATAATACTAAATGCTTTAATAAAAGCGGAATCCTAAATACAATGCTAAAATGGTTCTCAAGGGACTAAATGCTTAGAGGATTAATCTACATGAATCCGCTGATCATAGACAAGATCAGCAAAAGATTTTACTACTACAAAGATAGTGGATTTATATATGTAAAACAATTATTAAAAAGCTTCCCAAAAGATTACAGATTCATATGGGTAGTACCAGATCAAATTTTTAAAAAAAATGAACAAAAATGGTTTCTTGATGCTCATCCAAATATTGATTTCATTTATTACCCCTATCCTACTAGTATCCACAGGAACAGGTATGATTTCTATGGTAGATCTATATTGGATGCTTTACCTTACACTACTGATATTGACTTTATTCTTAACAATCAGCCAGAAGCATCAGGATCGCTAAGAACTCTTTTTGACACAGCGAAGAGGGAAAAGCCAGTCATAATAAACTTCTATCACTGGATAGATTGCGAAGAATCTAGAAAATTCAGCGAAGATCTAGGAGGCTTCTTCTATAGACAAGCTGAAGGGTTTATTGACGCAGATTATTCAGCATTTCATAGTGAATACGCTTTTTCATTGTTTAAAAATGAATTTAAAAATAGATTTGGAGATTCCGGAACGGACTTCTCTGAAATAAAAAATGATAAAGTTTTAAACTTTAGACCTGCCGCCACCAAATTTGGAAATGATCCAATAGATTTATCAAAATTCAATGGCAAAAAGATAGTTTTATTCAACCATAGACTCAATAAGACAACGCAATGGAAAGAGGTGGTCAAAATATTTGATGACCTATATTCAACGCGCAAAGATTTTATTTTGTGGATAACAGATGCCGCAAATAAGGAGGGAGCGCATATAGCAAAAACATATCCATTCGTACATATAGAACAAGTTCCGGACAATCAATATGGTTATTTGATAAACAATAGTCATTTCTCTGTTTGTAATCACAAAGGATACTCGACTTGGAATATGGCAGCTTTAGACGCCATATACAATGGGTGTTTCACGCTTGTACCAAAAAGAGAAGTCTATTTGGACATGTTTAAAGATTGCGACCATGCTGATTCATTTTTCCATGAAAATTCCCAGGAGTTAAAAAATAAAATAATATTACTTTTAGATTCGGCTAAAATTAATACAGATACAATACATTTAAATCCAAAATTAAAACATTTATTTTCTCCAGATGACTCGATCTTTAATAAAAAAATAATAGAGTCAATAAATAATAAGATGGGAAATGTGCCTGCTAAATACGATAAAGTTATCGATTTGATTAAATCAAATAGTTCTATAAGTAAAAAAACTCTTATAAATACATTATGGAGCTTTCATTGTAATAGTAATTTTCAAAGAATGAGATGGAGATTATTATTAAAAGATGGTATAATAGATAATACAAAAAGTAAAGATACTATTTATAATATTTAATAAAATGGCTAATTTTAAAAAAACAAAATCTAAATCTAAATCCGAATCTGATTTATCTAATTTTGACGCGACGCTTAATTTTGCATACTGTCCATCCATAGCGCTCACTATAGATCATTCATTAATGATAAATAGCGATGAGTTCAAACAATTATCTGAATCATTAGATGATGAGTCCACTCGTTATATGAGTCAGGCTATGAAATATTTTTATATATGTTATTCAATTACAATAGAGAATACTCAACTACAACACAGTAATTATTTTTATTTTCAACTATTTTCACAAATAGGAGATCAACAAAATGCAGCAGATCCAATTTATGGATTTTACAATGACGAAAAGATACTGGAATCAATTAAAAACATTGATTCAATGTTTAATCCGGAAAAATATGACAAACAGATCTTCGACACATTTCAGAGCGAATTTTATGCTAGCGCAGATCAGATTATTAAACTAATGCAGGATTGGACAAAATTGAAACTTTTAAGCTTCAATGATCTATATTTTAAAGATAAAAAAACAGTTGAAAGTCTATACAAACTTATCGAACATAATAATGAAATTACCAAACGGAACGCCGCAAAAGCCAAACCCAAAGTTGATAAACCCATTAGAAAAACTCCTCTCAAATCTATTAAAAAATCAAAAACTAGTAAATCAAAATTAAAAAAATGAATACAGAAGAAAAAAAATACGAGCTAGAACCCGTAGTAGAGGTCATGAAATATTCTAAAGTAAATAATGGCGACGTTATTATTTTAAGATGCGAAGCCGGCAAAGAAAATGAAGAAATTTCAAAAATGCATTCGAAACTCAAATCTCTAATTGTAGAAAAAAACTTAAGAATTTTAGCAATAAATCCAGAATTTAGTATGGATAGAATTTTTCTAGCATTAGAAGCTGCAAAAAATTTCGAAGAAGACATGATAGACAAAGTAAACGAATAAGAAGTCAAATATGAATGAAATTTTAGACAAGATAGAGAGCTCTATTCCGGAAAATGTACGCTTTAATCTAAAAAGAAGACTTGTTACACAAAGTCACCTAATAATTGAATTAGCAAGCCAATTAAAACAAATGTCTGAAAATAATTATGATATAAGAAGTGTTTTATTTAAAAATAATGATGACGTATTGTATTTTTCTGGAGATATACTTGCAAAAACACTGCATGATTTCTGGACAAAGAATGGATCAATTTATGATTTCTTCATAGAAAATGCTAAAATTGCAAGCTATGTTAATGGATTCAAATGCTTATGGAGTTAAATAGCCAATGATAACATTAGTATGCATATTTATAGGAATAATATTCGGATTATTTTTCACTGAAGATCGCTAATCAATCTTTTCAGCCACGTGTCCTTGTTGTAATTATCCCATAATAATCCCTGTAATTCCTTCAATAGTTCAGAATAATCGCGTCTAGTAATTTCATCTATCAAATAAGATAACTGAATCATATTATCTTCTCTAGTTATTACGTTCTTTTCTTTAATTATCAAAGATTGAGGATATAAAAACTCTTCTGCAAATAATTCAGCATAAGAACACAGTTTGCCATCAGGAGCTATTGGAATAGCGCCATTCATTATCGCCTCGATCATTGAATTTCCCCAAGTTTCATGTTGCGAAGTACTAAGTACGAATTTAGCTTTTTTTAATTCGTTCAAATAAACGCCCCTCTTCTTTCCGTTGTCCCTAATGATATTACGAAATACGCCCTCATGCTGTTTCATTTCTTTTGAATACGCAGCAGAGAGAGCCTCGGGCGTGCATATTGAAATATTTGTTTTTATAAATCTTTCTAGTTCAAACAACACCCATGGATTCTTTTGTTTTTGAAGCCTATGATTCCAAATGATAAGATTACTTTCTTTATTTTTTTCAAATTCTTTAATTTCCGCGTCCGACTTGTCCATGTAATAAGGTTTAATAAAAATTGGTATTCCGACAACTTTTATATTTTGATCAATCAGTCCAGATATATTCTCAAGTAAGAAATTCTTAAAAGATAAACTTCCCAAGAAAATTGTATCAACTTCGCATAGACCTACGGATTCAAGATTTTGAATGTTTTGTAAGTCATTTTTATCGAAAGATGAATTTCCAGGTTCTCCATCGAAAAATCTACTTCCGCGCATAAATCCGTATATCTTAAATTTATTCTTCAACTCTGTTCTTCTTTCAAAGAATATATAATCATTTAAATTGACAAAAAATAACTTATCACTACTTGTTTCTGAATAATTATCTATCAAGCCGTTTAAATACTTGTCTCTTAATTTTCCAGCCTTTGAATAATTTCCGTATTCGAAATCACCCCCTACATATTCAAACGCTTCAGAACCTCTTAAAAACTCACTCATTTCACGAGCCCAGTTTAATCTATAGAAATGAGGTATTAATATATATCTATTTGATTGCATTTTTTAAATTTTTATATTATAGTGTATAACAATATATAGTTATATTAAAAAAAACACATATAATAATAAATAATTTTATGGGACAAAGAGTATCATTCGCAACAGCGCAGTGGGCAAATAAACCAGGCAAACCAAGTTGCCTTGAGCAAGGGCAATGGGACGCAATGAACTCAAGCGGTTTCAATTGCGTGCCATTTGCTGGCAAGTTCGCACTCACAGACGCACAAATAAAAGACCTCAAGGTAAAAGGATTGGAGCAAGGAGCTTTCGATGCTTATAAAAACGCAGTCCAAGCGATACAGCTTGGAAGCTGTCCAGGTGACGAAGGCGGGCCATTTATTGGGCAGCAACTTACAGAAGATGAACTGAATCTTCCAGAATTAAAAGAAACAGATATAACAGTTAAATGTGAGGATATTAAAATGAAGGTATGGGATGGCTCCACGTATTATGACAGATCGGGAGCAAGCAAGAAATTTACATGGAATACGTGCCAGGGCGACGCGAAGCCTAACAGACGAACTGTCGGAATTAGAGATTTTAAAGCCCCGAGCGCAAGATCGGATGTTTACATTCCAGTTTGTGGACCAGGAACGCATATTCTAGAAATAACCAAAGATCAATTAATGCAAATCGTGTGGAAGGTTTCACAGTTTGATTTAGAAGCTTCTGGTATTTCATCTTCATCGTACGCGAAGCGTACGCAGGACACCAGTTACTTTAATCCCCAGAACGGGCCGTGGACCATCACAATTGAAAACACAGCTAAAACTAGTACTAAAGATCTTGATCCTGAACCTAAAACTCCAGGTAAAGAGTCAGAGATTGTGAATTTAAATTGGCCAGAATGTGAAGAAATGGGCTACTCTGGTTATGAAGAAGCCGACTCTGATGGTGTTAAAACTGGAACATCAAATGGAAATGTTACAGCTAGTTTTAAAGCCGATAACTTGCCGGATGGGCCGAATGGGTCTGAGGATTACTACATGTACTTCAACGGCGCAGCCTCTAGTTATATAAGAATATCTACACTACCATTCAGCAATAGACATCAATACATTTATTTTGTTGCGGATGAGACATCCGGAGAAGAAAAGATTTACTTTGATCCAACGGGGTTATTTAATTTTGGTATTAGTTCTTCTGGTACCGGCGGTTACTTTACTGGTAATAGTCGTGGCGGCATTAGCGCCAGTTACGGCTTGGACGCGGCTAACATATTAGCAGAACACAGCATAACTCTAGACTTTCTAGGAAAAATTTATACGATTTATATTTATGGTCCCACGAATGAAAATTTTACTCTTGTCCATACAGAATATAAATTTAATTTTGATGCTGGCGCGACAATAACTATAACCAGTAAAAAATATTATCCATATGCTAATTCCGAAGGGGAAGACGTTTATGATGAAGATACTGGCGCACGGCTGAAAGACCCCCTAAGTTAACGAAGAGAATATATTAAAAAAAAATATTTTTTCTTTATTTCATTTATAATATATAAACCATGAAAGTTTACAAATTCAATTCGAGAAAAAAAATAAAATTATCTTTCCTTGCCGAGCTCGGAATGGAAATGTTCGATGGAGAGCTTTTTTTTAATAAAAAAGTGGAAGACATTCCTCCTACAACCGTAGAACTACACGGATTGACTCTTTTGAAAATAACGGAGTTTGAATCAAGAAAACTGATTTTAGCCGACTTTCTAGAAACAGTTTACCCGTTAGTTTTATGGTCTGGAGAAGAATACGAAAAAAATTCCTACTCTTCAAAAATAAAAATAGATGAAAGAATAAGCGAACTTATAAATCACGCCCATGATGATTATGTATCTGAATTGTTTAGTATTACACCCAGTGACAAATTAAAACTAACAGACGAAGAATACTCTCATATTCAAAAAAAATATGATTTTGAGTTTCCATTGCTTCCTGAATCCCTTATTATTCGTCCAAAAAGACCAACCCTTCCTCCGATGGCAGCTGTTTAAGCTTCTAAAGAATAAAACTAAAAAGCTTATAGTCGTACATCGTTTTTTGACTCAGCTTCTCCATGTAAATTTTTTCAAAGCCCTCGCTTGATTCTTTTTTTTCGTACGTCCAATTATTTCTATTATTAGAATTAAATTTTGTCAAAAATTCTTTTAGATTTTTTGGCACATCTTTAATAAAAGAAAAGCCATAGCGTTTAAACGCCATATCTATCATTCTATCTATTTCATCAATAGAAAGGAATAAGAAATTTTTTTTATTAATTAGACGACAGGCGTCTGAAAAATTTTTTTCTAAAATAGGACCGTCGTCACTTCTCATACCGCAAAGCTGCCTTATAATCCAATTGTCTGGCGCTTCGTTAATAATAAAATCTTCAAACGTAATAGAATTGTACATTCCGTGTGTTGGCTCGTGCGTTGAATTTTCGCTTTTTAAATAAAAAAATAAAGATTTAAGTCTTTGTATCGGATCCCTAAGGGGAAAATAAAATGTAAAAACATTTTCTTCATCAGGGTAAAAAAGGTTTTCGAATATTTCATATTTTAAATATTTTAAACCTCTTGGCTGTATTATGGCTGCGAATACGTCGCTATCACTTAGTATATTTTTAACTTTATCATCTGATAAGTCCAAGTAGTACGCGTATCCATCTGGTTCAGCTAAATTATATTTTTCTAAAAAGTTAGCAATTTTATCTGTAGAAAAAATAGTAAAAATGGTTTTACCACGCTCTTGGATATTTATTTCTCTCAGCGGAAATTTTTCACCATTACGGTGAACAAATCTGAAATCGCCACTGTCTGAAAAAGAATAAGGATCCAAACGACACATTCTTAAAAGAAAATGCCTGGCGGCGGTTTTTATTGAATTGTAAATATATGTACCACCATTTTTTGGAACATGAATGAATACTGGGATAGATTTGGTCATCTTAATAAGCTGCTAATGTGTATATTAAATAGATTTTAATAAATCGTAATTATATATTATTACATTTGATAAAGATCCGTCCTTACAACCGTGAACGACTAATGTTTTATTTATTCTTATTTCTTTTTTTGCTATATCTTTTTGTCTTCCAATGTCAAAAGGGATATGTCTTTTTTCGAAAGAAAAAAATCTTCCACTATGAAGTTCATATTTTTCCGTTTTAAAGTAGTTTAGCATTTTATACGAGTCAAATACTTGATACTTCATTATCTCAGAACTACAAACAATATCAAAAGCAGCGTTACTATTATGAATCCATTTCCAATGATTTGTATAATCACTTATATTGGGCGGGTATATCGCACAGCCAGACAAATGAAATGGATAATTGTAGCTTGCTTCGGAAACACACCCTAAAAAAGGCTTATTATTATGATAATAATCATAGTCCAGCTCATCTAGCCAACCTTCCTTTACTGGAGTCACGTCTGACTCCATCCAATACCACGGGTTTTTATTATTTATGCTTTTTAAGTACACTATCGTCTCTTTCCAGTAAGCATTTGGTCCCTGAGGCCAGCCTGTTTTAACATTCTGACTAACAATACAATCCTGACTTTTTTTAAAAAGATGGCAAATTTTTTTCTTTACAGAATCCACCAATTCCTTATCATTTTTTTTATATGTAAATAATACCTCGTGATTTAAATAAGGTCCAAAAAAGTTTAGTATATCGCAAAAACTATCAGATATAACTTTGTCTGATTTTGAAAGGGGTATGACTACTAGCATTAGTATAATATATTTAGTAAATAATATTTTTATATTTTTTTAAAAAAAGGTATAATATCTTATTCAATATATATGAAGAAAAAGCTAAACATCATAACTGGAACCGCTATTTCTTACGGACTGCAGGAGAATACCAAAGCGCTCAATCTACTCTTTGAGGTGATTAAAGACAATGGATTTCAATTCAGAGAAAGAAGCTTTCCTGAATCGCTTATTGAAGCTGGAAAAACAGTGAGAGAACTTGGTTTTGCAACAGACTCAATATACGATCATTATGAAAATCACGTATTTCCTGTCAGGGGCTGTGCTGCTTTAAAATATTTAAAAACAGAAAATGTTTCTTATAAGGCTCTTAACATAAAACACACTCGCGTTTCAAAGCCGACCCTTTACAAACCCGAATTTTCTAAAGAGGTAGAAAAAAAAATGGAGGACGAAATTCTTCAAGTTTTATCAGCCGATTCCGCTTTTCAAACATTAACTATTTCAGTAGATGAGCTAGAAAGTGAAGCCATTCTAATAGAAATAGCTTCATTTTTTAAAAAGTCTATATCCGCGCCATAAATAGACGATATAATTTTTGCTAATTCATTCATGCTTGACATTTCTCGAAAAATTATTTTTACCCATCCGCCGAAGTGCGCAGGAACCACCATTGAGGGCCTTTTCGGCTGGCATCCAGCTGCAAATAAGGAAGGAGATAGAGCAGAGTATCTTAAATATTTCTTGAAATGGAAGCATGCCTCCTTAGACGATCATTTATATGAGTTACTCTCAATGAGGCAAGACATATCTAAATATTTTGTGTTTTCATGTGTCAGAAACCCATGGGATAGAGCCGTTTCATGGTATTTTCATAATAAAATCAAGGAGCCTATCCAATTTAAAAAAAACAATCCTGATAAAGCCCTTCCTGGAGAATTAAAAGCCATACAAGAATCTTCATTCGATGAGTTCATAATACTGGATTATGAAAGAGTAAGATGCGGAGGTCGCAATATGCTCGCCACAAAGCCGTTTATTTTTAGTGAGTCGGGATGGATACCGAATTTAATTATACGGCATGAAAACTACGTAGACGAGCTTGCCACTATAGCAGCTAAATTCGACTTGGACATGGACACGATGACTTCTTTTAATGTGAATTCACGACCGAAAGGAAAGCATTACGCAGAATACTACTCGAATGATAGGTCGATCTCATTGGTTGCTAAAATGTGCGAGGACAGTATCGACCGCTTCGGATATAAATTTTAAAATCTTATCGCAAAGTTGATTTACTAAAAAGTAAAATTGAAAAAATTAATATCTTTACTATATATTTTCGTTACGATCTCTTTACTTTCTCGTCCATAATATTTTTTATAGTCTAAACTTCTAATCAATCCTTGATTTTTAACCGGAATAAGATTCGTGGAAATTGGTGGAATTTTTAAAATTTCCAAGCATTTCAAAAAGTCTGTTTTATAATTTTCGTATCTAATTACAAAATCTATTTCAAAAGTATTAGACTCTCCAAACATATAATACGAAAAGTCTCTATGAAATATTTCAATATTAAATTTATTAATACAGTCAACAAACTCATTAAATTCTAAATCAGAAGCGAGGCTTTGAATTCGATTCTTGAGTTTGCCAAATCTTTCCGCAAATAAGGCTTTCTCTCTCAAGTGAAAATACCATGAAACCATTCTTTCCCATGGGTTCCTTATAATAGAAATTTTCGCAAAATCATCAGCATTTTGGTTTATTTTTTCTATTGCCTTTACGTGATCTACCAAGCTTGCATGTTTGTACAAACGACAATGTTCCCCATAATTCTTAAAACCTAAAAAATGCTCGAAACTTGTTCCACCGCATTTAGGAGGATGAGTGAATATTATTTTACGTATCGGACAAAACATTCTGATAAATTTATTTCTGGAAAATTTTTTTTAAAAAATAAAATAGTTTTTTCATCAAAATTCAAACAACGAGTCGGGTAAGTTATTTTTTTTAATTTTTTATAATCTAAATGCTCACCTAAATATGTGAATAAACTTTCCATCAACTCGAAGAAATAATCTCGCAAAGGGTGGTTCCATTGTGCGAATAGAAGTTTTTTTTGCCAATTTTTTTCTATAAATTGATTCATATCAATGTTATTGTTATAAATCTCTAAATTAAATTTACTTCTATCCTCGTTTTCTTTCATGCAGGAGTCAAAAATATTGCCTATTATTTTTTTTACTTCTATTTTGTCTTTTTTTTCCAAATAGTCAAAAACTTGATCTTTAGTCAAATCAATATCATTGGATAAAAATTTCCCATACTCAGCAATAGATCTATCGCATATAGGATAGACTAAAAATCTAGGATTAGGTAGGCGAATAGAAAGCTTATTCAAAAAATAATTTTTATATAAATATTCCGATTTCAATTCATCTATAGATGAAGTCACATCTTGGAATAAGAAGATATCAGCGTCCTCTGCTATTTTTAAAATTTGCTTATAAAAATATTTTTGCTTTGGTATGTTGTCCTTATGTTGCACTGCAAATGCCTTAGAGCTATAAAAAAAATTCATTTTACAATCTTTTGAATCTATAACTTCAAATTTGTCAGAATAGTTTTCCGATAGCCATTTACCAATAGCGCTCAAATGGCAATTTCCATAAAGTAAAATCTTTTTTTTCATTCTTGAATTGATACGAGAATAGTCTTTTTATTATAGATAAACAAGAGAAAAAGTATAATATAACAGGTATAAAAATGGTTACAGGAAATTTAGTCTTTATTCATCCTCCGAGATGTAGTGGAACATCAATAGAGCAGTCTTTTGGCTGGAGTAATGAGTCAGAAAAACATCTCTGCGCTTCCTCGATAAGAAGGAAAATTGGAGATGAACATTGGAATAATTCTTTTAAGTTCGGAGTAATAAGAAATCCATTCGATAGAGTCGTATCGATGTATCACGCGCGTTGTTATAGGAATTTTAGAAAAGGTATTGAATTTGAAACATTGGCGCAATTCTTATCTTTTATTCCACGAATGCCAACGGAAGAAGGGATACAATGCAGCGACTTTATAAATGAGCATCTAGATTTTATCGTAAGATACGAGAACAGAAATAGCGATATAGACAAGATTTACAAAGAATTCGGCATAAAAATAGATAAAGATATTCACTCAAGGCAGACTGCTAGAGAAAAAGACTACAGAATTTACCATAATGAAAAGACAATCGATCTAGTAAGGATATATTTTAAAGACGATATAGAAAGATTTGGATATAAGTATTAGGAATTTTGTATTTACTACTTGACAGCTTATCAAATTAACCTCATACTGTTCTTATGTCAACCAAAGAACTCTACCACGTTAAAAAGCTGCGCAAGTTTGCCGATCAAGAGCTTGATCGCAAAGCTCAAACTCGTTCTAAATCTACTCCTTTTAAAAACTGGAAGCTCACCTATATCAACAAGCTGGATGCAAAAATCGGCACAGCTGTTACTGTAGAGGCTAGAGACTACATTCAAGCATTGGAACACGCCCTATATATAGCAGGATTTGTCCTTGAAAAGGAATCAAAATAATAATAAATAAAAAAATACACATTGCCTCCGCGATGTAGCGGGGTAGAATAATACTTTTTTTATAAGCATCTGTACCTCAACCGCCTTCTAAGCGGTCGTTAATCGAGTAAGTGGAGTATGTAGGTTCGAGTCCTACCAGATGCGCCAGTTCTAAGATTACATTATCAAATTCACAATGACAATTAAAAAACAAATAGTCTTTAATTATGCCAACTGAAGAAACGGATCAAATCAAATATTTAATCAAGAAATATACAGCCAAGATAGAAGACAAAAAGCGGCTGAATCAAAAATTGAATAATGATCAAGTTGAAGGTATTATCTTAACACTTGAAGACGTTGTTGAAGATCTGAGAAAATTAATTTAATTAAAAAGGTAAACAAAAAAATATCTGACGATATGGTGTAACGGTAGCCACAAGGGTCTTAAAAACCCTTGCTCTTTGAGCGTGAGAGTTCGAATCTCTCTATCGTCACTAATTTCCAAACTATATGGATCCAAAAGAATGGCAAGACATTAAAGGACATGAGGGTAGATATGAAATAAGAATAATAGATGAAAGTCCATATGTCGAGGTGAGAAGTAAGACCAAATTTAAAAAAGTATTAAAGCCTTTTCTAAACGATGGCTATCTTTGTTTTAATCTTTATAGAATAGATAGTAAAAAAAGTAATAGAGTTCCATTGCATAGAATTATCGCAAAGCAATATATTCCTAATCCACATAACAAGGAAACTGTTAATCATAAAAATGGTATAAAGACAGACAATAGGAGATGCAATCTGGAATGGAATACTTTTGAAGAGAATTACCATCATGCTATTAAAAACAATCTTTTAAGCTTAATGCAGTCCGGAGAACTTAGCCGAACCTACAAGGGGGATATAGGCGCATATAAAGGTGGACAATTGGTTAAAATCCTAAAAGGGAAAACCGCCATAAGGGAAGCCGGATTTTCAGACTCAATGGTATATAATTGTGTTAATGGAAAATGTCATCAACACAAAGGTCACACATTTAAAAGAATTTAATAAATATACCCATAACTATCATATCTATAGTGTGTCCTATATCTCATTGCAATATATATAATAAGGGTTTTCTTTATGTATAAAAAGGTTTCTTTGTAGTTATAATGGTCAAAACAGTTGTAAGCCAATAAATTGTCACTTATACAGTCTAAAAACGGGTATAGAATAGCCACTTTCTCGCCGCTAATTTTGATGCCAATTTCTGCCCATTAAAAACGCCCTCTACACCAGGTAAATACACCTAATTAAGGTAGGCTCAAAAAACACTATTAAACAGATAAGGATAAAGAAAGAATAAGAAGATAATAAGAAGACAATATACTAGAGTATATGAATTGATAAAAAATCAATTAATAATATTGCGATTTATATAATTTTAATTAAAAGTCAAGCAAAATAATTTTATACAATAGAATATTCTCTTCATACTATAGCA
>Ga0208133_1000410_pt1 | contig 16655 bp, 17 predicted proteins | sample ColrivemetaGS535_FD_187595 | JGI IMG/M metagenome (GOLD analysis project Ga0208133, IMG submission 187595) | Estuarine microbial communities from the Columbia River estuary, USA - metaG S.535 (SPAdes) (version 2) | ecosystem: Environmental > Aquatic > Marine > Intertidal zone > Estuary | place... | reverse complement strand
ATACCGCAGCGGCCAATCCGTCTGTACTGTCTAAATTTTTTGGCAAAGTCTTTAATTGTAATAAACTCTGTAGCATTTTAGCCACCTGCTCTTTAGAAGCATTTCCATTTCCTGTAATGGCCATTTTAATTTTTTTTGGCAGGTATTCCGTAATGGGAATTTCTCTAGACAAACCAGCTGCCATAGCCACGCCTTGCGCCCTACCTAATTTAAGCATAGACTGAACATTTTTTCCAAAAAATGGTGCCTCAATAGCTATTTCATCAGGATGATAGGTGTCTATTAATGAGATGGTCCTTTCAAAAATAAGCTTCAATTTGGTGTATGGATCTGCGTATTTTTGAAGCAATAATTCGTTGAGTTGTACAAAATACATCTCATTTCCCACCACTTTTATAATACCAAAACCCATAATAGTGGTTCCTGGATCAATACCTAAAATAATTCTCTCTTTTGCCAATGGATTTAATCTAAATGAATTTCTATTGGGATTTGAAAACGTGTTGCCACAGGAATTCCTTGTTTTATGGCTGGTGATAAAAAAGGCAAAGAAGCTATTTCTTTTTGTACCCTTTTTTCAAAAGACTGTTTCTCATTTATACTCCCGTTAAATCCCTCAATTTTTTGAATAAATATATCAGCAGTTGCATTCACTTTAAAGTCCATAGAAAAAGTACCTGAAAAAGACAAGCTGTCTTGGTCGTACATTTGTTGAACTACTAGAAGAATTTGTGCTTTTATTACGGCTTCAAAACATTCTTTTTGTAATGATTTTGAAAGGGTTTCTTCGCAGGATTCAAATAGGGGATACAGATCTACAGATTGCCAGTCAATTTCTTTTAATTGATCAGCCACATATTGCGCCTTAAGCTCTTCTTTTGGAGTAAGCCAAGCACAATTGTAAAACAAGCAGATGAGACCTATGTAAAACAAGTTACGCATACCCAAAGGTAGGGGAAAAAACTCATTTTTATAAAGTCATATAAATCGTAACTTAGTGAAGATTAAAATAAGTATGGATATATTACTGATCACTCTAGGAGCCATTTGCATTTTTATTGGAGTATTAGGGAGCTTTGTCCCTGTAATCCCTGGACCTCCCTTGAGTTGGATTGGCCTTTTATTATTGCAATACACCAGCAATGTAGCTTTTAGTCCTATTTTTATTGGGGTTACAGGAGTAATTGCATTGCTCGCTACGCTGTTAGATTATTACTTACCTGTGCTCGGAACAAAAAAATACGGAGGAAGCAAAGGGGGTGTTTGGGGCGCCATAATGGGTCTATTATTCGCCGTTTTCTTTCCTGTTTTTGGCCCTTTAGGATTTCTGATTTGGCCTTTTGCAGGGGCTTTTATAGGAGAATTGAGTCAACAAAAAAATCAAAAAATGCCTTGAGAGCGGCTTGGGGTTCCTTTGTAGGATTCTTGGCAGGCAGCCTGATCAAATTGATTATTTCAATGGCCTATGCAGGGTTTTTTATCCAACAATTATTGGGGTGAATTTCGCCTAAGGGCCAAAAAAAGAACTACAATACTTTATTTAGCACATAAAAAAAAGCCTTCCAAATGGGAAAGCCTTTCATTGGTTGGACAGCCTCGCCATCTCAACACGGCCTTAACACAAGGTTAAGACACAACACAACACAACAAATATAACAAAGCTTTTTTAAAAGGTGCTTATTTAAGACTAAATATCTCTAAAAATTTAGTTCATTAAGACAGGAAGTTTTAAAATAAAGACACCAATAAAAACATTATTTGCCTTTTAAAAATCTATTACAATACCAAAACTTGGAATAATAGACCCCTCTTCTAGGGGAATTTGAAATAGGCTGCGAGGATTTACCGGCATACCAGAGGCGTCTCTACTAAGCCCATAAGAGGGGGGCTGTGGATTGGCATTTGCCAAAGCATTCTGAACTTCTATAAAGAAATCTAAGGCAACCGCTTTATAGAACCATTTTTTGTCTATTCTAATATCTAATTGATTAAATGGGTCTAATTTCTGACTCCCCAAACGGTCGTAATCCAAGACAATTTTCGGGTATAACTGAGCGGTTTGTGGAATATCTGTTGGTACAAATGGAGTAGCTGCAGCAAATCTATGGCGGGCACTTACCTCCCAATTCCTAGGAAGCTTATAGCCTGTGGTAAAAGAAGCCAAATGCCTACTATCCCATACAGATGGCCTAAAGACCTTAGGGTCTAGCCCTGAAAAAGTGGAATAAAAATAAGTGTAGGAGAAAATTCCAAAAAAGCGATCCATGAGTTTTTGTTGCCACAACAATTCCAATCCATAGGCTTTACCTTTACCAACAGATGCAATGGCTTCATTTCCTAGGACCTCAAAACCAGCTCCTTTATTGGCGATTGAAACCCCGTCTTCTAGAGAGACTGGATAGTCTGAATAATATTTATAAAAACCTTCTAAAGACACCCTAGCAGTAGGATTCAAAATCTTTTCTACGCCTAAGACCAAGTGCATAGAACGGGTGTAGTCCAAGTCTTGATTTAAAAATTCCTGTGCGGTATTTTGAAAGCCCAACATAGTGTATGGGGGAATTTTATAATATACTCCAGCGGTCCCATTAAGCTTCCAACTAGGTGTTAAAGCATAAGAAGCAGAGGCCCTTGGAGAGAATGTTTTTAATAAATTAGATCCCTTGATAAAAGTATCTCCATCCATTCTAAATCCAAAAGAAAGGGCCAAACGATCCTGTAAAAAATCTTTAGATCCTTGGGCAAACAGACCATAGTTCAAAAAATCTAAAGAAGTGTTATATTGATAAGCTGCCAGTGTATTGAGCGTACTATTCTCGTAAAAGGCCCTCTGCAAATTAAGTCCATGACTCCATTTCCAGCCCTCTGCAAAACGATTTACCGCCAATCTTAATTTTGTTTCTGACTCTAAAGCGTCGTTTTGAAAGCGAAGCTCTGTTTGTGAGGCATTATCATTATACTCACTGTAGGTATTCCAGAGGCTGTTATTACTCAAACTCACCTCCATAAAACCACTCTGATCTTTAAAGCGCCTCTTCCAAGTAACCCCAACAGTATTGGAGTTTTGGTTAATGAAAGGTACCTGATCAAAAGTAGCTTGCTGGTCTGGGGTAGGATCTTCTGGCAAGGCAACTGTAAATTCATCTATACTTCCAAGACCTACAAAACTCAGGCTGTTGTAAGCGTCTATTTTGTGGTTTAATTTATATTGGTAATCCCAATAATCAGGTCTAATAGGCAAACCTATCAGTTCGAATAAAAACTGTAAATAGGACCTTCTCACAGACAAAAGCACATCTGTTTTTACTTCCCCATTTTTTTTATTTACCAAGAGGGGTGTTTCAAGTGTTAAAGCTGCTTCACTGGCACTCAACCTGAAGTTTCCTGCAAACCCATCTGGGTTTACATCTCTTTGAGTAAATTGTAATACTCCAGACAAAGGATTGTTGTACTGGGCGCCAAAGGCAGATGAAGAAAGCCTTACATCTGAAATAAAAGAAACATTTAACATGCCTACAGGACCTCCAGCACTTCCTTGGGTACTAAAATGGTTGATGTTGGGAATCTCAATACCATCCAAATAATACACCACTTCATTGGGAGCACCTCCTCTGATGATTAAATCATTTCTAAAGCCTCCAATAGAAGGAGAGACTCCAGGGAGTGTTTGTGCTACCTGTACCACGTCATTATTAGAACCAGGATAATTTGCAATCTCAACAGCAGAGAGCGATTGGGTAGAAAGTGGGGTCTCTTTAGGCCTTGTGATAGGACTCAAAGCCACTACCACCTCATCCAAAGCTTGTGAAGTTTCTAAAAGCACAAAATTCAATGGGGGTGTTCCCACAGATTTAATTTGAAAATTAAAAACCGTCTGCGAAGTAAAACCTAAATAACCCGCTTGTATCGTATAGGTACCCGGCGGAATATTAGGTATGGAAAACTGCCCCAATTCATCTGTAATGGCACCAAAAGTGGTCCCTTCCAAAACAACCGTTGCCCCGAATAAAGGACTTTGATTTTCTTCAAAAATTTTACCCGTGAGCACACCCAACGCTTGGCTGAAACCCGTTAAAGAAAAAGCAAACAATAGTAGAAATAAGATTTTTTTCATAGCGCGTTAAAATTAAGAAGAAAATAGCGGAAAAAAGCAAGAATCAAAAAACCACTAAATCCTATTAACATACAAATCAAAAATAACCCCTTAAGGTCTCTAAAACTATGACATAAATCATGTCATTTATTGGGATAGCTTTAAATAAAACTGGCTTAAAACTGTATCATTAATACGCAGTAGTTGTCCACGGATAAGGGGTTCTTTTAATCCATTGCCCTCTAGTAAAATCAGGAAAATCTTGGGCGGCTCCGTTATTCTCTATTGACAATTCAGACAGCGGTGTTACCGCACTCCAAGCGGCGGCATCATAGGCATCTATTGGAGGTGTCACATTGGCTTTCGCTGCTTCCACAAAAGCATTCAAAACAAAGAAGTCCATTCCGCCGTGACCGGCACCCTCTGCGTATTCTCCGTATTTTTTCCAAAGCGGATGGTCGTACTTTTCCAGCAATGCTTTAGAGCTGTCCCACCTATGTGGCTCAGATTGTCCCTCTATGTATATCCTGTCGCCATCTTTCTCCCAAAGGCCGTTAGCTCCTTGTACCCTGAACCCCAAAGAGTAAGGTCTAGGAGAATTACAATCATGGGTAATAATAATGGTTTCACCCATGGCTGTTTCTAGGGTAGAGGTAATAATATCTCCTTGTTTAAAACGCACTTTGGCATTCGGGTGGTCTGCACCACCTTTATCCACAATATACTTGTGCAAGCCCACCGCTTTAGTAGCATGAGAAGACATAGACACAAATCTATTCCCCCTATTTATATTGGCCATAGCGGCAATAGGTCCCAAGCCATGCGTTGGGTAAACGTCTGCATTTCTACTGACAGAATGTTGGGTGCGCCATTTGGCCTCAGAAATGGCTTTTTCACCAAACTCTACCCCTCCACCATAGGGTTGTTTCCCATCATTAAACTTAACATGCCTTAAATCGTGTTGGTACCCACACCTGTAATGCAGCATTTCTCCAAACACCCCTTCTTTTACCATATTTAGGACCGCCATGACGTCCCTTCTGTAATTTACATTTTCCAACAACATAAGATGGGTACCCGTTTCTTCATGGGTATTCACTAAGTCCCAGCACTCTTCCATTGTGTTGGCTGCAGACACCTCAACACCTGCAAATTTACCAGCTTTCATAGCGTCTACACTCATGCGGGTATGCCAGAGCCATGGGGTGGCGATAATTACGGCATCGACCGTTTTTAGGTCTAATAAATTTTTATAATCCAACGCATTCTTTCCAAAAACAGCCGGAGATTTAGCACCCGCTTCTGCCATAATTTTTTGGGCTATGGCAATTCTGTTTGGATCTATGTCTGCAATAGCAGTCACCACCACATCTTCCCTTTTAAGTGCGTTTTCCAAATGATTGGTTCCCCTGAGACCCACTCCAATAATACCTATGTGCAATTTTTCATTGGCGCGATTTGTCGCTTTTCCAAAAGTTTGGCCTAAGGCGTAGTTCGGCAGCACCACTGAGGCGGCACCAAAAGCGGCAGATTTCTGAATAAAGGATCTTCTACTAGACATATTAGTGGGTGTTTGTGGGTTTATATTACCATTAAAGGCACATGAAATTTAGGGAAAAGTTTTATAAAATAGGCTTCTAAAAGGACATTTTATCTAGGATGTAGTATCTTGTAGCCGTTTTATAATGCAACTATGACTTTACTTATAATGGCTGCCGGAAGTGGTAGCAGATACGGAGGATTAAAACAATTCGACGGCCTTGGCCCAAATGGAGAGTATCTTCTTGAATACACCATTTTTAACGCTATAACAGCTGGATTCAACCACATTGTGGTCATTGCTAAACCCGCTAATACAGTAGATATAAAAGCATATCTATCTCAAAAACTACCCGAACATATTGCTTTAACCGTATTGGGACAAGCTATTTCAGATGTACCAGAGGGCTTTACCGCGCCTGAAAACAGAGAAAAACCCTGGGGAACTGCCCATGCTGTTTGGACCGCTAGAGCGGTGATTAAAACTCCCTTTGCAACAGTAAATGCAGATGATTATTACGGTCCTGAAGCGTTTAAAAACGCTGGCGCTTTTTTAAACGCCCTACCCAATGCGCAGACCTATGGGCTTGTTGCCTATGAATTAAGCAATACCTTGTCTGAGTACGGCACTGTATCTAGAGGGGTCTGTGAGGTAAAAGACGGTACCTTAAAAGACATTACAGAGCGCACCAAACTTATTGATTCTGGAAATGAGGAAGCTACAGATGAAGATTCTGGGTTAAAATTTCCACTAAACACGCCAGTAAGTATGAATTTTTGGCTGAGTACCCCTTTTATTTTTCCAGCTATCACAGCGCGTTTTAAAGCATTTTTATCTGGAGAAAACCCTGAAAAAGGAGAATTGTACCTGCCTTATATTGTAGCAGAACAGTTGGAAGAACAAGAAGTTAGTGTGGGGGTAATTCCTACGTCTAGCCAATGGTTTGGACTTACCTATGCTCAAGACAAAGCAGCGGCTAAAGAGACCCTTAAAGCACTTCATGAATCTGGTGTTTATCCAGCTGAATTATGGAAGGCATAGACCAAAAAAACATCGAAAATATTGTTCGCAGTTTTTTACCCCAAAGTAAAAACTTTGAGGTGATTCCCATGACACAAGGCCTGATCAATGACAGCTATAAAATTAGCTTCACCGATCAGGCCTATTTTTTACAACGCCTCAATACCCAGGTTTTTAAACATCCCACAGGGCTTATGCACAATATAGTCCAGTGGCAAAAAAGCCTTGTACATGCCTCCTACCATTGCCCTATTTTTTTAAAAACATTAGCGGGGAACTATTTGGTAAAAACAGAACAAGGCCATTTTTGGCGCATGCAAAATTATGTCTCTAAAGCCATCGCATACGATCTTGCTCCCAATGCGTCTATTGCCTTTGAAGCTGGAAAACTTCTCAATGATTTTCACAGTTGCTCCAAAAAAACTGACGCGTCAATGTTCCAAACACACATTCCGCAATTTCAGGATATTTCTTTGCGGTGGGAGCAGTTTCAACTGGCCTTTAAAAAGGCCGATGCCACAACCATCACCTCCGCTAAATACGCCCTAGAAAAACTTTATTCGCTGCAGGAATTTGTGTTTAACACCCCCTTAAAACTCCCGGAAAGAATTTGCCATAACGACACAAAACTCAACAATATGCTTTTTCATAAAGACAGTGGAAAGGCACTTTGTATGGTAGATTTAGACACCCTTATGCCAGGCTATGCTTTTTATGATTTTGGAGACGCCCTGCGTACCATTGCGAACACATGGGCTGAGGGAGCTGAAGAAAAGCCTGTGGCCTTTAGAAAAGACCATGCCCTAGCTTTTATTAAAGGATTGTGCAGTAATCCTAAAGTATTTTCAATATCAGAATGGGAGAGCCTGCCGTTTGGCGCCGTATATATGCCCTTTATTCACGGACTCAGAGCGCTAACCGATTATTTGTCTGGCAATGTGTATTACAAAGTGCGTTATGAACTTGAAAACTTAGACCGCGCTTCAGGTCTTTTAGACTTTGCTACTGTTGCCAATAGCCAACAAGCTTTTCTCAAACATGCTATTCAAGAAGCCTTATGAGGTGGGGCTTTCTTTTTATCTCGCTGTTTTCTACCGCTTTGTGGGGGCAAAATTACGGAGGACTTTCTATAGATAACGACCTGTTTTTTGGCAAAGACTACTATTATTCCAGTGGTATTTTTTTACAGTATGGAATCACAAAAAGCAACAGAGACAAGCCTTTAGATAGCCAGGAGCTGTTCAAAGAAGAAAACTTTTTTAAAAAACGAATTCATTGGACTTTAGGACAACAAATATACACTCCCATTGGCCGCTACGACAGTATTAACACTAATATGGATTATCCCTTTAGCGGCTACCTTTTTCTAGAAAGAGCCGTATCTAAAACGCTCAAAAATAAGGGAGTATTTCGTTGGAGTGCTCAATTAGGAATAAGCGGTCCTGGATCATTGAGTACCCCTTTGCAAAACACCTACCACAAACATATTCTGGGACTCCCACCACTTAGTTGGGTAGGCCAACAAGCAGGAAATATGCATCTGGGCATTCTTGGACAGTACTCCCACTATATTTCCCTGAGTCAAAAGCGTCATATTTCTTATCAGCTTCAGAGCCAATGGGGCACCCACAGCAGCCAATCTAGTCTAAGTACAGGCTTACATTTGGGCCATTTAGATCCTATGGTATTTTACTCAGAAGCTTTTAATAATTCCCAAAAAAATGGGTTTGGAGGGTATATAGGCATTCAATACCAATATCATTTTCAGGATTACAACCTATCTGGAAGTTTGTTTGAAAACAGCTCTCCATTTACCCTGCCTTCCAATTCATTCAGAAATACTTGGCTAGCAGGTGTGGGATACCAGGCCAATAAATGGCAGTTTTTGGCCATAGCCAAAGCGCGATCTAAAGATACCCCAAGACAAAAATACAAAAGGCACCAAGTGTTATATATCAGTATTCTAAGGCAATTGGATTAACGGTCGGTGAGGATTGGATCTGGCATGGTCAGCGTAGTATTGATTCTAATAACGCCTTGCCCTCCTGCCAATCCGTAATTGCTCTGAATGTCGTACACAGTCCTATATACGGTTACTTTTCTAATAGACATTAAGTCTAATCCAGGTGGGGGGGTCTTACCTATTAAGTTGCCATCTACATCCCAAAGGGCATATGGAGGCTCCCCATCTGTGAAAGAGCCAATCCTGTCTCGCATGACAATCACTTTATTGCCTTCTATTTTGGCCGTACCTAAATGCCTGCGAATGGCTTGAATGACACTGGTAGCGTATATATCTATCCCAAATTCATTGAGTTCTCTGAATTTAGAGGTCTTTTTTTCTTTGCGTTTTAAACCGCGCTCAATCATTCTGGCCTCTTTCTTAGAAACCCTAGCTTCTTGCGCTGTGCCCTGAAGGGGCAATAAAAAAAGCACACATACTAATAGGTAAATAAATCTCATCCTTTTAAATTTATATGAAGTTAGTGAATTATTGCTTAATTGAATACCACACAAATGGAACGTCAAATGATTGTTTTTCGTATTTTAGAAACAAAAAACAAGATGAAGCATAAATTTTCATCTTTACTTTTAGGGTTTATGTGTTTTTCTGGCACAATAGTTAAAAGTCAAGATACCACTGCAAAAATTCTTAAAGACACAGACCATGAGAAAATGGTCTGGTTTAAACAAGCCAAATTGGGGATTTTTATACACTGGGGGCTGTACGCCGTAGACGGGATAAGTGAATCTTGGTCTTTTTACAATGAATATCTCTCCCATGAAGACTACCTTAAGCAATTGAGTGGTTTTACTGCTGCCAACTTCAAGCCAAAAGAATGGGCAAAACTTATTAAAGACAGTGGCGCAAAATACAGTGTCATTACTAGTAAACACCATGATGGATTTGCGCTTTGGAACACCAATTATGGTCATCTAAACGCGGTATCTCATGCAGCAGCTAAAAAAGATGTCTTAAGTCCGTTAATAGATGCCCTAAAAGAAAAAGAATTAAAAGTAGGAATTTATTTTTCTTTACCTGACTGGTCATCTGACCTATATACCCATTTTACAACAAGCAAAAGAAGATATGCCATTGAGCAAGATCCACAAAGATGGCAACAGTATCTAAATTACATGAATGGACAACTTCTAGAACTTAAAAATAACTACACACCAGATCTTTGGTGGTTTGACGGAGATTGGGAACATCCGCCTGAGGCCTGGGAAAGCACAAAAATTAGAACATCGCTACTAAAGGGAGCTCCAAATACTATTATTAATTCGAGACTCACAGGACAAGGAGACTATCAGACACCTGAGATTGGTGTACCAGTTTATAGGCCAGAAGCAAAATACTGGGAACTTTGTATGACTTTAAATGACTCTTGGGGGTACCAGCAGACAGACAACAATTATAAAACTTCACAACAAGTTATAGATATTTTTGTAGACTGTATTTCAAAGGGGGGGAATTTGCTATTAGACATTGGTCCAAAAGCAGACGGTTCCATTGACCCCATACAAAAAGAACGCCTTCTGGAACTTGGATCATGGATTAGAAAACACCACAAAGCCGTTTATGGAACAGAGAAAGGGATTCCTTACGAGCATTTTTATGGTCCCACTACTTTAAGCAAGGACAAGCAAACACTGTTCCTGTTTGTAAGAGACATACCAAAAGATGGAAAAATTGTGGTTAAGGGAATTTCCAACACCATTCACAGGGCTTATGTTGTTGGCAATGGTAGTATTCTTTCACAAAATAAAATAGCTAAACTGTATTGGAATAAATATCCTGGAATTTCATACATTGACTTACCCATAGAAACCATAGACACATATTATACGGTGGTAGCCTTAGTCCTAGACGGCCCAATAGAGCTATATTCAGAATTAAATGGTGCTGTAGAACAAAATTAAATAAGGTCCTATGAAGACATGTATAAACTCCTTTTGGAGTTTGCTTTTCTTTCTCATTGTTGGCTGTGATAAAAATGACACCACAAATTTTCCAATCAACGCCCTAGAAGGCCAATGGATTTTGGATCGAGTGGTCTGTTTTTGCTATTTTGGTGAAATTGGGAATGAAAATTTTTCTGATCAGCAACTGTGGTTTTATGAAAATCAACTCTACCCCATAGGATCAAATAATGATATTCCAAACATTGCACCCTTAGGAAAAGCCTACGATTACCGTGTCATAGAAAGTGAAATGAGTCTTGAAAATTCAAGCGAAAAATACCGCATTAGCCTAGTTGGAAATTCCCTGACGCTCACTTATGTAGACAACGAAATGATCGCAGACGACGAGATTACATTCTATTTTAAAAAAGGTATGGCAGATCCCTCTTGCATAAATTTTTCTCAAATTCTGGGAAACGCTATTTGCACCAAAGAATACGCCCCAGTTTGTGGTTGTAATGGCATCACATACGGTAACAAATGTGGGGCTGAATCCGCTGGCGTGTCTCATTGGGAAAATGGGGTGTGTGAGAAATAGAAAGTTGATTAATAAAATAAAAATTAACTTTAAAGAAATAAATAACATTCATTATGAGAGACATTATTTGCCCTAGTTGCAAGACCTCTTTTAAACTAGACGATGCCGGTTTTGCAGATATTGTCAAGCAGGTACGGGACGATCAATTTTCAGAAGAACTCAACCATAGATTGGCCATTGCTGAAAAAGAAAAATTCAATGCGGTTATGCTGGCAGAGGCAAACTTAAAGAATACCCTCCAGCAGGAACTTTCAAAAAAAGAGCAAGAAATTAGCGAGCTTAAATCTCGAAAAGAGTTAGAGCTTGAGCAAATAAGGGCTAAAGTTGTGCAAGCGGAGCAAGAGAAAAGACAAGCCGTTTTAGAAGCTACTAGAACCATAGAAAAAGAGCGAGATGGACTTTTGAACCAACTCAGCAATAAAGAGGTAGAAAGGCAACTTCAGGAAAAGTCCATTCAGGAGCAATTCAATCAAAAATTACTCACCAAGGAAGAGACCATTAAAATGAAGGACGACGAGATTGCGCGTCTCAAAGATTTTAAGCAAAAACTCTCTACTAAAATGGTGGGAGAATCCTTAGAACAACACTGTGAGGTAGAATTCAACAAACTTAGAGCTACTGGTTTTCAGAATGTATATTTTGAAAAAGACAATGACGCCAGCTCAGGGAGTAAGGGAGATTTTATTTACCGTGAAAACGATCAGAATGGAAATGAAATACTCTCCATCATGTTTGAAATGAAAAATGAAGGAGATGAAACCGCCACTAAAAAGAAAAACGAAGATTTTTTTAAAGAATTAGACAAGGACCGGAATGAAAAGAAATGTGAATACGCTATTCTAGTATCTATGTTGGAAGCAGATAATGAACTCTTCAATAACGGCATAGTAGACGTGTCTCATAAATACAAAAAAATGTATGTGATACGCCCCCAATTTTTCATTCCCATCATTACCATACTAAGGAATGCAGCATTAAACTCAATGCAATACAAAGAAGAACTTGCCATTATTAGGAATCAAAATATTGACATCACGAATTTTGAAGAAAAAATCAACGATTTCAAAAGTGGTTTTTCCCGCAATTATGATTTAGCCAGCAGACAATTCAAAACGGCCATAGAAGAAATTGACAAAACCATGAATCACCTTCAAAAAACAAAAGAAGCTTTACTCGCTTCTGTAAATAACTTGCGATTAGCCAACAGTAAAACAGAAGACTTAACCATTAAGAAGCTCACCCATGGAAACCCTACCATGAAAGCTAAGTTTGATGGGTTAAAGTAATAGTAAAATTACAGCAATGAATTATTGGTCTCAGACTTCTTTAAAGAGTCTCTTTAAAAAGAGCTTCTCTTTTTTCCGTGTAAGTATCGATTACTTTTGTATTGTGAAGATCTATCCCTAGCTTATCAATATCTAGAAAAGTTTCTTGAGCAAGTTTGTGGGTTGGAAGCGTTGGAAAATTTTTTTTAGTCCAAAGACTCATCTCAGTCAGTATAGGGTACAAACTTATTCCCATATCTGTTAAGTAGTAATATTTTATTTTTCTATCTATTTTATCCTTTCTAAACCCTAGTAACTCATACTCTCTTAACTTCTTGATTCTATCTACGAGAACATTAGTAGAAATTTTCTCAGGTGATTTTAAAAATTCGGTATATGTATTTCTACCAATAAATACATCTCTTATAATTATTAACGACCATCGGTCGCCAACTAAGTCTAAGATATTAGATAAGGGACATGTAGATCTGAAAGTTAAATCTTGAAACATAAAATATATTTTATATAAAATTACTTAAATTTTTATATAAATAAAATGAAAAACCCTACAATAAAGTAGGGTTTTTATTTTTATTTAAGATCTAGTTTTTTTACCAAGCTGCTCTCCATTGTCTTACAGTATGAATCTTACCATCTTCTCCGAATATGAACTTTTCTAAAAAAAAGTCTTCCTCAACAGTACCATCTTTTTTGTACTTGGTTTCATTAGAACCAACCTCAACAAGGCTTCTAACGCCGTCTAATTCGTAGGGTAAAAAGTAAATAGGATCAGAAATTATTGAATCATATTGAGAAAACATTTCTTTCACATCATTAGACGTCATGATCACTGGCTCTTCCGAGTTAAATGGGAAAAACCTCAGTGAATCTCTTGTGTTTGCAAAAACTCCTTCTGCATCCATTGCGGCATAATTAGAAATTAAACTTCTAACCATTTCAACCTGTTCATCAGAACCCATCAGAAACTTGGTTCCAGAACTCACCCATTCACCAGCTTTTTTATCTACTTGTATTTCTTTAACTTGATTTTTACAAGATAGTACTGATATCATTACCAATAATAAAACTATTCCTTTTTTCATTTTAAATATGTTTTAATTTTTAATTTGACTTGAAATATTTATTGAGGGCTACCTAAAAGTTCAATTAATTCCCAAATATTAGTATATCTAAATCCATCAGGGTCATATTTACTCATTTTAGATTTTGATATAAGCGCATCAATTTCATTACTTGAAACAACGTCCATTGGAGATAAAGATCTTAGGGCACTTGACAAATCTTTGTAGTGATCATATGTAATAACACTTGACTCATCCATACCTTTTGGATGTAGTCTTGCTAAAATTCCCCAACCCGATCTTGCGCCGTCTTTTCCTAAATTCTTTTTAAAATAGGGCATCCATAAATTTAAATTTTCATTCACAAATCCATTAAAATCCTTTGGTTTAGCCAAATTCCAGACCGCATATTTAAATTCTCCCATTGGAAGCTCAGCTATGAGCTTATATGTATTGTTGTAGAGTGTTTTAGATATATGGTTTGTAGAGGCTAGTGCTGGATCAAACCCTAAAATTTGTTCCGCATTACCCCATATTTTCATTTGATCTTCATATTGCTCAAAACTTTCATAAACTTGAACAAAAGCATGGGTTGGTTGTGATTCGTCATCTGTTCTTCCATAAAGTCTGAAAAATGCGGATGCCAACATATTTCCGTTATCAATAGCATTTTTCTTTATTTTAGACCAATGATCCGTTTCCAAAGATTCAAATTCTGCTACATTCTCAGTAGCAACATACCTATATTGTATGTGAACAATATTTTGAGCAAACATTGACGTAGTAAAAACAAGTGCCAATAACATTAATAATTTTTTCATTTTAAGTATCTTTAATTGGTTAATTAAGCTAAATATACTAATAAATATTTAATTGCAATCTCATATTTAAAAACACAATGCATCTATTTGTACTATAATGAAAAAATGCTGTTTATATTCATGATCCCCTTTTAGTTTTGTTTATCTAAGAAGACTTGAGATTATCGAATTATAGGAAAACAATATACCTATGGCATATAAAAAGCATCCTACTTCAGTACTTTTTTAATTATTTTATGAGGTACTTAAAAAACAGTTTAGTACATTGTGTTTAAGGGTTATAAAAATTGAATACATCCATGAAAATTTTAGTTTTTTTAAGTTTTTTGATTTGTTTATTTGGGTGTAATTCAGTGGTGAAGAAACCTCTTTCTGATTTAGAATCCATACAGATTAAAACATCATTTGTAGACCTAAATAATAACAAAGTAGACTTGACAGCATTTAAAGGAAAGAGAATTGTTGTTAATTACTGGGCTACATGGTGTGGCCCGTGCTTAAAAGAGATGCCGGGACTAAAAAGAGCTGAAGAAGTGCTTAAAAAACATAACTATACCTTTATTTTAGTTTCTGACGAAACAATATCTAAAATAGCTACTTTTAAAAAAGTCAAGAATTATGACTTCACCTTTTTGAAATCGATTGAATCAAATGAAACGCTTGGAATATACTCTTTGCCAACATCTTATATTTTTGATGAAAAAGGAAATAAACTTGAAACTATCATTGGAACAATTGCTTGGGATTCTGAAGAAATAATAAATAAGCTAAAAACATTATAAGATGAAAAAAATCTTTGCTCTTTTCACTATTATAACGATCATTTCCTGTTCATCCAAGGAGGTTACTATCGAAGAAATCTCTTTTTTATTTGATAATAATAATGCCCAGCCAAATTTGGTAAGCAATAATGGTGCTTTGTCTTTATCTTGGATTTCCTCTAATGATGAAGATAATACTTCGTTGCATATAAGTCAATTTATTGATGAGAAATGGACTAAACCCCAAACAATCGCTAAGGGTTCAAACTGGTTTGTTAATTGGGCTGACTTTCCTGCTCATGCAATTAATGGAGATTTAATATTAACAAATTACCTTAAGAAATCCGATTCTGGAACTTATACTTATGATGTTGTTTTAAGTCTCCACAAATTAACTGGAGAGAAAATAAAGGAAGACTTCATTTTACACAGTGATGGCATTAAAGCAGAGCATGGTTTTGTGAGTATAATTTCAAATGAAAACCAAGGTTTTTATATTACTTGGTTGGACGGAAGAAATACCTTAGAAAAAGAAATAGATGGACACCATAAACCAATGACCATTCGATTTGCTGAAATAACAGCGGTTGGAGATGTTGTAAATGAAACTGAACTCGATTCGTCAACCTGCGATTGTTGTCAGACGTCAATAGCAGTCTCAGAAAAAGGCCCTGTTGTTGTTTACAGGGACAGAAGTATGAAAGAGGTTAGAGATATTTATATTACTAGAAGAATAAATGATGTTTGGGAATCACCAAGACCCGTTCATAATGATGGCTGGATAATAAATGGATGCCCAGTAAATGGCCCCAAAGTTGCCGTTAATTCAAATAATTTTGCAGTGAGTTGGTTTACGGTATCAAATGGAAAACCAACCGTCAACCTTTCGTTTTCAAAATCTAATGGCAACTCTTTTGGAAGCCCCCTAAAAATAAACGACCACAATGCTATCGGCAGAGTAGATGTTGCTTTCTTGAACGACCAGGAAGTAATAGTGAGTTATATAGAAGTGGACGATATTGGCACATATCTAAGAATAAAAAAAGTATCAATTGATGGAACTATTTCAGCTCCAATAACAATTTCTAAAATTGACGGAGGAAGAAACACCGGAGTACCTCAATTAGAAATATTCAATAACGAGATTTTTATAGTTTGGACTGTTTTAATAAATGAAAAGAACCAACTAAAGTCTGTTAAATTAAACTCTGAAAACATATAGCACCTATAAACTTAATGTTAAAGACTATGGAGTACTCTTCTTTGGCTGTTAGCCTTAATTTTCTAAAAGGGCTTGAAATAAATAAATTGGAGGAAGAAGATATGCTTGTTATTTAAAAAGCCCCCTCATAAAAGGAGGCTTTTTAATAATTTTATGGACGCAATTACCACTTTCCAATCATTACTCTAGTCTGAGTCCTTACAATTTTTACAATACCTTCAACCTCATCCATAAAAACTTCCCAAGCGGCTTGAGCTGCCTTATTCCCATTATTACTAATACCAGGGTTGAAAGCGGTTTTAAAATCATTAACACCTGTTAGACCATAATGAGTTTCTCCTAAAGGA
>Ga0208133_1000409_pt1 | contig 16682 bp, 10 predicted proteins | sample ColrivemetaGS535_FD_187595 | JGI IMG/M metagenome (GOLD analysis project Ga0208133, IMG submission 187595) | Estuarine microbial communities from the Columbia River estuary, USA - metaG S.535 (SPAdes) (version 2) | ecosystem: Environmental > Aquatic > Marine > Intertidal zone > Estuary | place... | reverse complement strand
TCCGTCATTAAACACGATAGTTCTTTTCCAATTAAAGCAATCAAATGGGTTTTAGAATATTCTAAAAAAACTATATCAGATATTGATACTATATGCTGGTACGAAGACCCGCAATTAAAATATGATAGAGTAAAAAATACTTTAGGTAAACATTGGTGGAAAAACAGAAAGAATTGGAAAGTATTTAAAGAAGATTTTGAAAGTAAAGAAGGAAACTTAACTACATACTTAGCTAATAAACTAAATTTTGTAGGTAACATTCAATATGTAAAACACCATTACTCTCACTTAGCATTTTCATACTACACATCACCATTTCACGATGCAATTGGCATATCAATAGATGGCGTTGGTGAATGGGAAACCGCATTAGCAATAAAATGTAAGGATAATCAATTCGAAGAAATAAACTCACTACTATTCCCTAACTCATTGGGATTAGTATATTCTACTATAACTGCTTATTTAGGATTCAAACCAAATAATGGTGAATATAAAGTTATGGGGTTAGCACCATATGGTGATGCATCAAAATATAAGCATGTGTTTGATAAGATGTTTAGATTTGATAGAGAAGGTGTTATTCAAATAAATCAAAAATACTTTACTTGGCAATACTCCAATACTGATATGTACACATATGATTTGGTAAAACTAATTGGTACAGAACCAAGAGAACCCGAATCAAATATAGAACAACATCATATGGATTTAGCAGCAGCTTTACAAAAATGGTATGAGAGTTGTTTTTACTTTTTTGTAAATAATTGTATGCAACAAGCTGATACGGCTAATTTAGTATTAGGAGGCGGCTCTGCTTATAATGGAACGGCCAATGGTAAAATACAAAAACATACATCAGTTAACGATTTATGGATACCATTTGCACCATCTGATGCCGGTTCTGCAATTGGAGCTTGTTTATATCATTGGCATAATATATTAGATAACCCCAAAGTAATAGGAGGTGATAACCAATCTCCATATTTAGGACCCCAATGGAATAATAAAGAAATAACTGATATCATTCTAAAAAATAGAAATAAAGATAATAGATTAAATGCGATGTATTACGAAGTAAGTAATATGTTGTGTGAAGAAGTTGCAAAATTAATTAATGATGGTAATATAGTTGGTTGGTTTCAAGGTAGAACTGAATTTGGTGCAAGAGCATTGGGTAATCGTTCTATATTAGCTAATCCACATTTACCAGATGTTAGAGATAGAATTAATAAGGTTGTTAAAAAGAGAGAAATGTTTAGACCATTTGCTCCATCGGTAACAATCGAAGATTATGAAAAATACTTTATATCCGAATCAGAAGTTCCGTATATGAATCAAGTGGTTAAAGTTACTGATTATAAATCAATACCATCGGTAACACATATAGATGGTTCAGCTAGAATTCAAACTGTAAGACAAGAATCAAACCCACTATATTATAATTTATTAAAGGAATTTGAAAAGATAAGTGGTACTCCTATATTATTAAATACTTCTTTTAACCTAAGAGGGCATACAATGACAAATGACCCACAAAAAGCAATTTGGACATTCCTTAATTGTGATATGGATTATTTAGTATTGGGTAATTATTTAATAAGTAAATAATTATTAGTACATAAACGAACAATATGAGCGCAGAATTTAAATTATTTGATGGTAAAAATTTATCATCACTATTCAAAGATATATACGATAATCAACAAAGTAAGAAGAAGAATATTTCAGAGATGATTGAATCTCTTCGTAAGTTGATTAAAAATGTAGGAGAAGCAACTGTACTTGCTCCAATTATAAGAGATTTAATTGATACATCCGTTAAAAACGATGACCACCTAATTAAACTTGCAACAATTGCACAAAGATTAGCATCAGCCGAAGCTAAAGGCATCGGTGAAGATGGTTGGTTGAGTGAAAGTGAAAAGAGTCAATTATTGAATGATTTAGAAGATACAGTCAATGAAATTGATAAAAAGAACGAAGAAAAATTGGTTGATATTCAAATAGAATTGGATGAAATTAAATCTAAAATTTAATGGATAATATAAAATCATTTTTAGTAACAGTAGATAAAGTATTTCCGGTAGATGTTGAATTTAATCCCAATGAAACCGGCGAAGATGCTGATTTTGTATCTGTTTATAATAAAAATAAAGATTTTTCGGATAAAGATGCTAGAATGTATGGAGCTATAACTTTTATATATCCAGATATGACTACCGAATATTATGCTTATCCATTTGATAAGAATAATTTCACAATGCCAATTAAAGGAGAAACTGTGGTGGTATTAGAAATAGATAAATCTAATGTATTTTGGTTACCATATTCAGTAACACCATATTCGAATTATAGAAGAGATTACGTTACATATACACAATTAAAACCTACGGATAATACTAAACCACAATCTTCTACTGAAGGTGGTAAGAATCTTAGAGAAACTAAAGATTCAGGAGGAGCAACAAATACAACCAATACAGACAATAGTAAATCTGATTATAAAGTAAATGAAAAAATTAAATTCTTAAAACCAAAGCAAGGCGATACTATCATAAGTGGTAGAGTTGGTAATACTATTCGTTTTAGTGAATTTCATTTAACAGAAGATGGTAAAACTTCATCTCCTGGCATATTCATTCGTAATAAACAAAACCCAGAATTAGATTCTAAAAAAATTGGTGAGTTAATAGAAGAAGATATTAATAAAGATGGCACATCAATTTATATAACTTCAAATAAAGTTAAAGTTCCATTTAAAGAAGAAGTTAAAAAAGAAAAAAAAGGATTTAAAGATTATCCAAATTCTAAAGATTTAAGTGGAGACCAACTATTTGTAAATTCAGATAGAATAATACTATCTGCAAAAGCTAAGGAATTTATTATATTTGGTAAGGGAAATACTGGTGTAATAACCGATGGACAATATTCGGTAGATGCTGAAAAGGATATTTATTTACATACCAATAAGAGTGTAACAATACATTCCGCCGGCTCAAACCAAATATTTTTAAATTCAGAAAATGGTAACATATATTTAGGTAAAAATAATGGCGAAGGCGCCGCTGGCGCAGCTGTTCAGAAAATGGTGTTAGGGGGTGAATTGGTTAAAATAATGGAAGAGTTAATTGATGAAATAACTAAACAAATATATGCAACTCCGGTTGGACCAACCGCATTAGGCCCTACTAACGTAGCCGCTTTTGAAGCTATAAAAGGAAAACTAAATACGCTATTATCTGCTAAAAACTATTTAAGTAAATCATAATGTCTTGGACACTATTCAGAATAAACGTTTTAAAATCTATGGTATCCTTCCAATTTTCAAAGGATATGGATTCATTTGCCGATTTCTACGCAACTGAATATGATAGATGTATAAAACGAGGTGGTGATATGATATATGGAGTTCCTGTTATGAATGGTAACGTTAGTGGAATGGCTGATGTTATTAAACGGGCACTTAAAAAAGGACAAGATTCGGATGGTGAAAATTTTAACATATTACAAGAAATATATCCATCTGCATTTGATGCATATTGGATGGGAGCAGAAATGGCTCCAATTCCAAATCCACTATTAAAACCAGGAGGGTGGCCTTCAACGCCACCTGCACCCGGCGCAATTATGAATATTGGACCTAATCCAATAATGTTAATCGCATCTGCTGCTAAAAATAAAGCTGAAGTAGAAGCTCTTAAAGCATTAGAGGATGCATTGAAATCGGCAACAATTAATATACCACCATTTGGTGAATTAAATGTTTACGAAACACTTCAAAAGATATTAAAAAACGAACCATTGGATATTAAAATATCAAACCATCCCATCGTAAAAGCAGCTAAAGATATATTTCAAAAATTAAAAACAGCTAAGAAGAAAAAGCCATCTATTGGTTCTCAATTAAAGAAAGCAATTAAATTCCCATTTCCAGAATTTCCAAAGAAAAAAGAAATTATAGAAAAAGCTAAAAATAAATTATTAGATGTAGCCGTTGAAGAAATAAAAAAACAATTAATGGCTACCATTGAAGAAGCAATACTTGCACCAATTCAATCAGCTATACAAACGGCGGTAGCATTATCAAATAGTATTCCATCACCAAAACCAACTCCTGCTCAAATTAAAAAATATATAAAGGATACTATTAATGGCTTGGTGCCGGATATATCACTACCTGGTATTAGTATTCCAAAAATACCAACAAAGGAAGAATTGAAGAAAATGATAGAAGATGCTATCCCAACCAAAGAAGAATTACTGGCAATGGCTTATGATTTGATTAAAGATAAAATACCCAATATTCCAAATATATTTTTTATACCACCAACTATAAAGTTTTCATTTCAGACTAATATAATGATTAATCCATTTATTAATGTGGCTAAAACGCATTTAATGGGTGTTAGTGGTATAATGTCGGTTATGGCACAATATCCACCACCCGCTCCACCAGCACCGGCTATACTAAATTGGACTGGGTATAAAATCATTGGATAATACAATTGTATTAAATTTATTCTTTCAATATTTATTATAAACATACACAAATTACTATGGATTCAAAATTATTAGTAGGTTTAATTAAGGAGGTTGTTAAAAACGAAGTAAAACAACAAGTTAAAGAAGAATTAGCTAAGTTAATTAAATCTGGTGCGGTTACATTAAACTCCCAAAGAAAAACTACATCTCCTACATTAAGAGAGGTTTCGGAAAGTACAACTCCGAATGTTAAAAAACAACAACCAATTGTACAACAACAAAGACCTCAAATCAAAAAGGAATTTACAAAAGACCCAATGATAAATGAGATTCTTAATATGACACAACCATTTACATCAGAGCAACGTAAGGAAGGCGCACAATCGGTTGGAAGTGTATTAGATATGATTAAGCCCGAATTAAGGGTTGATGAGAGTGAGTGGGAAACGTTGGATTATAGAGATATGGATATACCATCTAATACTCCAAACTTCGAATCAACGGGCGATGGACTACAAGATGCTACCATAAAGGCATTAACAAGAGATTATTCAGAATTAGTAAAGAGATTTAAATAATGGCAATAGAGCTTGGTAAAGTAAATGTAACCGATTTAGTTGATAATAATTATAAGGTATTAGGAATTGGAATAAATAGAAGTTCCGATTCAAATGGTGTCTTTGCGGTAAATTATACTACTCTATCTCAAGCTAAAGATAATTTAATCAATTTAATACTAACTAAAAAGGGAGAAAGATTAATGCAACCCAATTATGGATGTGATGTATGGAAAGCATTATTTGAACCATTAGATGGGAATGTAATAGAAACATATATAGAAAATTCAATCATTGAAGCAGTATCTATTTGGTTATCATATTTAAATATAGATACTATCGTATTTGATTACGATGAAAATGATATAGATAATAATAGAATAGCTTTGGATATTAAATTTTCATTAGTTTCAAATCCAAATCTTTCAGAATCAGTACAAATAACTGTAAATAATTAATAATGGCAATAAATCCTATTAAAAAAACTTTTGGAAATAAAAGAACTTTAAATTATTTAGGGAAGGATTTCGATTCTTTCAAAAAAAATCTTATTGACTATACCAAAACGTATTTTCCAAATGTATATTCGGATTTTAATGAAGCATCTCCTGGTATGGTATTTATTGAACAGGCCGCAGCTTTGGGAGATGTACTTGCGTTCTATCAAGATACTCAATTAAAAGAATCAATGTTAGCACATGCTACCGAACGTAAGAACGTTTTAGCATTGGCACAATCTATGGGATATAAACCAAAAGTTACATCTCCTGCTATTACAACTGTAACATTATATCAATTAGTTCCCGCAAAAGGAGCACCCAACTATGAGCCAGATTCAACATATTATCTTAAAATAAAAGATGGTATGGAAATAGAATCATCAACGAATAGTTCTATAACATTTATAACAACAGACGGAGTTGATTTTGCAAATGAAACGGATAGAGAAATTGATGTATATGAGAGGGATACGAATGGTGTACCATTACAATATTTAATTAGTAAAAAAGCAAAAGCAATTTCTGGAAGAGAAGTGGAAACTACTATTTCATTTGGTGCATATGAGGAATATCCTGTTACAAATTTAGATGATACAAATATTATACAAATAACAAATGTAACATCTATTAATGGTACAAAGTGGTATGAAGTTCCATATTTAGGACAAGAAAGTGTATTTGTAGAACAACCCAATACTGAAGTAAATGGTGGAGATTTAAATAATTCAGTTTCAGTTCCATATATTTTAGAAGTACAAAAAGTACCATATAGATTTTCTACAAAAGTTAATTCAGATAATACTATTTCATTACAATTTGGTAGTGGCGATGTTTCAATGCCGGATGAGCAAATATTACCAAATCCTAAAAATGTAGGATTGGGGTTAGCAAACTCTATAAACAGATTAAATCAAGGAATTGACCCATCTAATTTTTTAAAAACAAACACATTTGGTATAGTTCCAACTAATACCAGTTTAACTGTAAAATATTTAGTTGGTGGCGGAGTCGCATCCAATATAAATCAAGGTGATTTAGTTTCAATTCGTAAAATTGAATTTGAAGAAGATTTGTTATCATTTAGTACCGATGAAGCACGTAATCTTTATAACACAATAAAGGGAACAATTGCAGTTGAAAATTTAGAAGCAGCAGTTGGAGGAAGGGGCGCAGAATCAATAGAAGAAATTAGACAAAACGCATTAGCAATGTTTGGTTCTCAAAATAGAGCAGTAACTAAACAAGATTATATGGTAAGAGCATTATCAATGTCTGAAAGATATGGTAGTGTTGCAAAAGTATATGTTAGTGCAGATGGTGAAATTGATAATAATTCTCCTGCATCTATTTTAGCATCTCCAAATAATATTGCAGAATTTGTGGGTATAGTAGAAGAATTACAGGGTAAAACTAAGTTAGAAATACAAACCGAATTAGTAAAATACCTAACACAAAAGAAAACAGCAATAGCTGAAGTTAATAATCCATTTGCAATTAATATGTATGTATTGGGGTATGATGTTAATAAGAAATTAACACAATTAAATCAGGCTATTAAGCAAAATCTTAAAACCTATTTAGGAGAATACCGAATGATGACTGATGCAGTTAATCTTATAGATGGATTTATTGTAAATATAGGATTAGATTTTGAAGTTATATGTTATTCCAATTACAATAAAAGAGAAGTAGTTACCAATTGTTTATCACAAATACAAGATTATTTTAATATAGATAGTTGGACATTCAATAAACCAATTAACATTTCAGAAATAGAATTAATATTAGCAAATGTAGATGGAGTAATGAGTGTACCATCTGTAAAGATTTCAAACCTATGTGGTGGTGATGGTAATTATTCACCAAATAGATACAATATAGATGAAGCAACTAAAGGAAAGATTGTCTACCCTTCTTTAGACCCTTGTATCTTCGAAGTAAAATATCCTAATAAAGACATAAAAGGAAGAGCTCTATAATATGCATAAATTATTCACATCATCATTTGACGCAAGTATATATCTTCAACAACCTGAACAAAACGCAGGTAGAGATGAGATATTAGAAGTAGGTAAACTTTATTATGGTTCTACTATGGATATAGCTAGAACTTTAATTAAATTTCCAATCACACAGGTTTCCGAAGTTGTTTTGGAAGAATCTGCATCGTTGAATAGTTTATTAAATTCAAATAGTGCATCGGTTTCTACGATATCATCTTCATGGTATACGGCAGTATCATCATCATTATATTGGTCATCATCATATAAAACAATATCCCAATCACTATCTGCATTATCAAATTATTCCGAATCTTATAGTAATTTAGTAGATGTATATACAAACGCATCTGAATCGGTATATAATTTAGAATCAAATTTAACATATGTAAATGAAATTGGATATCTAACTATATCGGCATCATATGCTGCACTTTTTAGTTCATCTATAACATCTTCAATTGTTGATTTAGAATTATCATCATCATATAATCAAATATCATCATCGTATTATTCATATATAATACAATCATCTTCATTATATAATCAAAAGAGTGAATTAACTATATTGAACAATAGATTACAAAATTATAATAGTAATAATTTACAATCGGCCAGTTTATATATAAGTGCAAATGATGCATCATCATCTTGGAGTAATTATGTAACACAATCTTTGGTAGTGTCCGCTTCATATAATTTAGAGTCAGCATCGTTGGCATTGGATATTTTAAACGGAGAATATGTATTTAATTATAAAACATACTTAAATTTAAAATCAGCAAACTCAGAAGAAATACCTTTAGAATATACTTTGTATGCAAATGCAGTTTCTCAAAGTTGGAATATGGGAACTGGCACTAAATTTGATAATATAACATCAAATGGGGTTAGTTGGTACTATAAAAATGGAATTGATAAATGGATGGACTATGTTGTAACACCAAATTCATATGTAAGTGGTTCTGATACCGGTTCAATTTTAAATGGTGGTGGAGGAACTTGGTATACAGCATCTATGGCATCTCAATCTTTTAATAATGAACCAGATGATATTAGAATGGATGTAACCAATTTAGTTAAACTATGGATTAGTGGGTCAAATACATTACCAAATAACGGATTTATATTACACCACCACACATCAGCATCATTATATACCGATACAACGGACTATGGTGTATTAAAATTCTTTTCAAAGGAAACAAATACAATATACGAACCTAAATTAGAATTGGTTTGGGATGATAGTTTATTCGTAACAGGAAGTTTAACATCAGTAACAGGTTCAGCACAAGAAGGATATAAAGTAGTTTTAACTAATTTAAAATCAACATATCCAGCAAACGAAACCATTAAGGTAAGAGTTAAGGGTAGAGATATGTATCCATTGAAAACATTTGGAACAGGCTCATTTGCATATGACCAAAATAAATATTTACCATCCGGTTCATCATATTATCAATTAGAAGATTACAAAACAGGAGAGGTAATATATCCATTTGGTCAATATACACAAATAAGTTGTGATTCTACATCAAATTATTTTAATATGAGTTTAAACTCATTACCGATTAATAGAACTTATGAATTAAAAATTAAAATTATCGAAAGTGGTATATCTACTATTATAGATGATAAATTAATTTTTGAAATAGAATAAAATGACAGCATTAGAGGCAATTGCACAAAAATTAGATGAAAAAAGAAAATCAGATTTAGAATCAATACTATCTATCTCTGGCTCTCAAGCTATTGCTAAAAACGAATATGGTGTTACGGTAGTTAATGAAAATAATATTGCATCATCTTTAGTATTTAAAGAATTAGTTAAGCCAAAATATGATGAAATTGAATTATTAAAAGCTATTGATGTAAATGTTAGAGAACTTAGACCAGATATTCCTACTAAAAATTTAAATTTAGTTCCTAAACCATTATATGATGAAGAAGTACTTCAAAATGAAGATTTAAGAAAACAAGTGGCTGATTTAAATGTAGAAGTATCTAATTTAAACTCAACTATATCAGATTTAGAATCACAAGTACAATCTGAAATAAATAATAGATTGGCAATTGAACAAACAAACGATGCATTAGTTAATCAACTAAATACATTAGTACAAACCATTGATGATTTTGCTTTACAAATACAAAACTCATTACAAAAATCAGTAGAAGAAAGTATTCTTAGAGCATCATTACAATCCCAAAATACCGGTTTTAAAGCACAAATACAGGCATTGATTAAGCAAATTGATTCATTGAATTCAATTATAGAAGGATTACAATCCCAATTAGGAGCAGTACAAAATCAACAAGCAATTGTACAAGGTACGCAAGCACAAGCTATGGCAGCCGGCGCTGATGTTATAAATGATGTAGCCATTGTTAAGTTAGGACCAAAAGGAGATTCAAATGCACAAGATTTATTTGCTAGATTTAGCGCAACGGGTGCACAGCAATGGAAAAATGGAAGTACATTATCAATAACTAATAACGATAAACAACCGATATCTGTATCAATTACAAATAAAAATCCAAAAGATAGAGAATTCTATAAAATACCAACAAAGAGTTTTAATATAGAAGCAGGTGGACAAAAAGATATGGAATTTACATTAAATTTTGATGCAGTTGGAGATTTAGATTCTCGTAAAAAAGGTGGATGGTTTAATGGTAAAACACATTCAGCCGTTTATAATGATGGTTCATTAAAAGTAACGATAACACGTTCTGATGGAACTGCCAAATCAAAAGAATACACCACCGGCTTTGGTAAATATCACCCAGATTCATACTAACATATTATGAGTATTAAAAAATATACAAATATAGATAATATAAATAATAATTCAGAAAATGCAGGACAATTTTTGCAAACTGAAGATTTATTTATTGTAAGTCAAAATCAAATAGAAGATACCGATTTTGGCGATTGTAAGTATGATGTAATGGAAGTTTCTGTTTATGATATTAATAATAACTTATTACCTCAAAAAAGTGGAAATAATGTTGCTTATATTAAAACTGGCGATATTAAAAACTATATGTATAGCCTTACAAATAAAGGTGGACAAAAAGAATTGGCAATTGATATTGAAAAGTTACTAAATGATTTAGGGTTTACAAATGGAATTCTAAAAGTTAACGTTAACTTTGTTAGAAATAAAGTAGGTAGTGATAATGAATTAACAAAAGTGTGGGTACACGAAATATCACCATCAAGAACTGAAATTAGAATATTACCGTTAAAAACAAAAAATAGTAATATTAATAATATAACTAATAAAGAATTTACCAATATAAATAATTTAAATAAGGATTTTAAATATTATAAAAAAAATATATTAGATTCATTAGATTCATTTGAAGTAACTTATTTAGAATCAATAACATCATTAATGGTTAATCGGTTTGGTAAAGATTTTGAATCTATTTTGCGTAAAGATTTTGGATTATCTAATTTTAGTGCTTTCAAAAAAAGAATATTTTTAGATTTTAAAACAAGCGTAGCATATTGGTTGACAAATAAAGAATATATTATTTCAGAATCAAACTATGGAAAGCCTTCTATAATCAGATTTGAAGATTGTGAGCAGTATGAGTTTAGTAAATTAAAATTAGAAATTCAAAATATTTTAAGAAATTGTATAGATTATAATACAAAAACTTTAAATAGAAGAAGTATCAATATAAAAGTATTGCCAAAAGAATTTGAAATTACCGAACTTAAAAAAGAAATAAAAGATTTAGTTGGTAATATAGTAATAAATGATAGTAAAGTTAGAAATGTTTATAATCCACAAAATATTAAATTAGATGTTAAAGGTGTATCCGTAAAAGAAACTCCCATACAAATAACACCAACTCCTATTATTAAAATTCTTCCAATCGAAACGCCAATAAAAATAGTTACACCAATTGATTTTGAACCCATTGAAGTAATTAAACCACTCCCAATTGATTTTGAACCCATTGAAGTTCAACCAATAAAAATAATTGAACCACCATTAGAACCACAACCAACACCAATAGAAGATATAATACCAACACCATCATATGGTGGCGGTGGAGGAGGAGGTAGTTCCGATTACTTTGAAAGAGATGGAGGCTATGGTAGAGAGCAAGTTTTTGAAAGAGATATGAATCAAAGAGAAAATATACAATAGGATATTTATACTAAACAATAAAGAGTGGTAAAAGCATTAGAAAGTATTTTTGGAGGAGAGCCCACATTAAACTCATATAATGGGGAGGGTAATTATGATGCGTTCCCATTGTATGGAGGAGGCGGAGGAGGTGGCGGATATACACCACCTGTTGCACCCAATCCAATATATGTACCACCAACATATTCAAATGAAATTATAAATAATTCTATTAGAGTAAATTTAATAGTAGAAGATGGTGGTGAAGTAGAATTTTTAGAAAATGGAAGTTCAAAAGGATATGGTGTAAATACTACCATATCGTATTCGCCATCAACTACATTTAATGGTTCTAAAAAATACGAAGTAGTTAAAAATGGATATAGAGCTAATGAACATTATGTAGTTTCTATAACAAAAACATATGTTCCGGCTTCAGTTGAACCAATGCAACAATATGATAATTATTATAATAATTACATTGGTAATGAACCATTTGGATTAAATACTTTTCAAAATTCGAATTTATTTAATTGGAATTATAATATTACACCAACTGTAACAGCTATTGATTATCAATATTCTGAAATAGTTTCTGTACAAAAATATGTATTACAATCTGATGGTAGTTATATAGCAGAAGATACTAATAATTTTAATGTTGGTACAATAAATTTACAATTTTCATTACAAGGAAATTCAGTTATACTTCCTCCTCCACCTCCTATTGATTTTGCAGTAGACCAACTACCTGCATCAATTGAAATGGATATAGAGCTAATGAACATTATGTAGTTTCTATAACAAAAACATATGTTCCGGCTTCAGTTGAACCAATGCAACAATATGATAATTATTATAATAATTACATTGGAAATGACCCATTTGGATTAAATACTTTTCAAAATTCAAATTTATTTAATTGGAATTATAATATTACACCAACTGTAACAGCTATTGATTATCAATATTCTGAAATGGTTTCTGTACAAAAATATGTATTACAATCTGATGGTAGTTATATAGCAGAAGATACTAATAATTTTAATGTTGGTACAATAAATTTACAATTTTCATTACAAGGAAATTCAGTTATACTTCCTCCCCCACCTCCTATTGATTTTGCAGTAGACCAACTACCTGCACCAATTGAATACGAAGTGGCATTTTCATCAAACTTTAGACAAGAATTAGCTGAAAATGTTGTACTATCATATACAATATTCGAAAATGATGGCACTATTTCAGATAGTGGTAAACTTAGTTTATTAGATAGTAATATAATTAGAAATATAGAAGCTGATAAACTAAAAGGTAGAGTTGATTTTAAAATAGAATATGTAAATAAGCCAGCTGAATATAATTTATTACATATATACCAAACAACTAATACTGCAAAATTAGCTGAAGCTGGTCCTAATTCTATTGATTTTACAAAATGGAATAATCAAAATTCATCATTCTCATTACCAGCCGAACAACTTAAATCAGGCATATCGGTTGTTGTATTTTTTGAAAAAGAAATAAATGTAGCTAGACCTATAATAAGTTTAGATACTACGCAATATAGTGTACAAGTTAAAGATTCGGATGTAGAAAGAGAAATAACTATTCCTTTCAAAGTATCCAATACTGATAACGTACGAGTATATATAGATGGTAGAGCTGATACATTATTAGTTCCATCTTCAGCTGGATTTGCAACTTTATATTTTAAGAAAGATTTTTCGGAAGTATATGGTACTAAAAAAATAGTATTAGTTGCTGAAAGTACTCAATATGGTACAGGCGATTCAGTATCAGCTTTAATAACATTCACAGCCGTAAATGATTTTCCATCAATTACTGAAATAACATTTGCAGATACAATTGATGTACCATCTTTTTCCGATTTAAATATAGATTTAACATATGAATACTCTTCGTTTGCAACTTCAACAATAGATGTTGATTTAAAAGCAAACGATGGAAGTAGAATAGCATTATTCAAAAGCTTAACACCAAATGGAAATATCTCTATAAATTTAAAAACATTAAGAGATAAGTTTTCCAATTGGTCCGGAAATGATGGACTAACTTTAATATTTAAACCTTTTAACAGGGGTGGTATTGAAGAATTAATTGGTAATGAATATGAAATAAAAACCCAATTAATTTTACCAACTATCCAAATAGATGAAAACATATTTGGAACAGCAATATTTGATTCATTCGTATCTCAATTACAAATCATTGAGCCAGAAAAAGAAAGTAGATATCTAACACACCTTGCCAACTTTGGCGATGATGAGCAAATATTAATTTCTACATGGGAAAATGATAATTGGAGTTTATCAAATAAAACAACAGATGAATTAGGAAATATATTTGTTAAAGATACCGATGTAGTAGATTCTTTAATTTTAAAACTATATTCACCACTAACATCTAATATTACAACAAATTCAACATTCTGGATTACAAAATTAATGAGTAATCCGTTGATAGAAACTGTTATATTAACTGACCAAGCTGATATAAGCTGTCCTCCAATAAAAGGACCTAACTTTACTTTAGATATAGATTATGTAAAAGGACAATCTACTAATTTTGAATCATTGGATAATATAATTCTTAGTGGGTCTACATCATCTAATGAATTGATTACTACATATTTAAGTTCATCGATAATCGATACAACCGACTTGAATATTGAATATGTTAGTGGTTCTACTTATATATGGAATAACTTTGTTCATTTTAGTTCAGCAAAAGAAAGAGTTGATAATTTTGTTTATAAGGTACAATTAATTGAAACATATGAGAATTCTATATCAGCTAGTAACGCTTCAATATCTTCCTCTGTTCTAAATGATGTACAAGAAAGAGAAAGACAATCAATAAAGAAAAATGAAATCCTAAGAGGATTTGATGGATTTGAAAAATTCTTATATACATCATCTTCCTATACAACTAATAATAGTGGTTCTATAACTTGGCCACATAGTGGTGGCATTCCAATTATATCTACAAATGTAAATGTAACTAATTGGTATAATAATATTATCACTTTAGCAGAAGATTTTGATATTGAAAACTCAAATTGGGTTAGAAATAATATTCCACAATACATTGCAAATGGTACTGAAAATGAAAGTTTACTTTTATTTTTATCAATGATTGGGCATCACTTTGATAATATTTATTTTTATACAAAATCAATAGAAAGAAGTAGAGGATTGGGTTATAGTAGTAGAGATATTACGGATAAGCTATTATTTGATGTATTAAAATCATTCAATTGGGATGCTAAAAACTTAGGAGCAGATTCTAAATTATGGGAATACGCATTTGGATTAGATTCTGATGGTAATGAAAAAAATATAAAATCAGCTAAAAGTAGAACATCGGAAGTTTGGAGAAGAATAGCAAATAATTTACCATATTTATTAAAACATAAAGGTACTAGACGTGGTGTTTATGCGTTATTGGCTTGCTATGGTATTCCATCATCAAATCTTTCAATTTTAGAATTTGGCGGACCAGAAGTAACTGAAACTACCAAAAGCAAATTAGTTTACGATAATGTAACTACTGCTTTAAAAATGACATTGACATCTTCAATTGAGATGGATTGGAAAACTACCGATAAAGGTAGTAAACCTAACACAATTGAATTATTTTTAAACCCAACCAATATTTCAGGTTCAACAATAATATCTGGTAGTAATTGGAATGTAAAATTAAGTGGTTCGACAGATAGTGAATATGGTAAAGTAATATTTAATTATTCAGGTTCAAATCATATATCATCATCTTTATTACCAATATATAATGATAGATTTTTTGGTTTATCAGTAAGTAGTGGTTCTGCAGGATTAAAATTAGATGTAAGACAGGCAAATAAAGAAAGAACAATATTTGAAGAATCAATTACATCATCTGCTATATCAAATTGGAATGATGGTTCTAAAATAAAATTAGGTGGGTATTATAGTGGCAGTGTAGATGAATTTCGTTTATGGTCTAATGTACTAAATACGAATGTATTTAATGAACACGTTTCGTTTCCTGAAATGATTAATGGTAATCATATATCATCATCTACCACGGACTTATACTTTCGTTTAGATTTTGAATATCCTAAAAATTTAGCACAAACGGCATCATTAATAAACATTGATACAAATATTTATTTTGCAGCTGGAAAAACTCGCAATGAGTATGAAAGTGGTTCATTAATTCCATTGTATTCATTAAATCCAACAGCATCATTATATGCTAGTGCAAGTGGGTTTACAAATATTGGAAATTATCCATATCAATTTGAAGCAATAGATAGAAGCGTTGTATTAGAAATACCTGATTTAGGTTCTAGTCGATATTCAACTAATAAAGTTAGATTTGAATCACAAACTGATTTTAATGGTAACGATGTAAGTGGTGGTATCGATTTATCTATAAAAAGTAGAGCAACAAAGAAATCATTTGACCAATCACCAACAGACTCAAATAGAGTTGGATTATTTTTCTCTCCTACAAAAGAGTTGAATTTAGATATTGCAAAATCATTGGGTGGAATTAATTTAGATAACTATATCGGTGACCCATCGGATAATTATAAACCAAATTACTCTCAATTAGATAATTTAAGAAATTATTATTTCCAAAGATTTGATGGTAGAGATATTTACGCATACATTAACTTAATCAAACTATATGAGAAATCTATGTTTGAAGATATTAAGAATATGTTACCGGCTAGAGTTAAAGCAACTACTGGTTTATTAATTGAACCACATATTTTAGAAAGAAGTAAGATTGAGCAAAAAAGGCCTACGGCTGATGAGTATCAAAAAGAGGCAAATATAAAATATTCGGATACAACTAAATTAGTAGCAGATTCAAATCAATATCTTGCTATAATAAATTCAGATTTATCAGAACAATTAACTGCGGAAAATAATCAATATAGTGCTACTATATACACCGCATCTTTACAAACAACTA
>Ga0208133_1000404_pt1 | contig 16755 bp, 38 predicted proteins | sample ColrivemetaGS535_FD_187595 | JGI IMG/M metagenome (GOLD analysis project Ga0208133, IMG submission 187595) | Estuarine microbial communities from the Columbia River estuary, USA - metaG S.535 (SPAdes) (version 2) | ecosystem: Environmental > Aquatic > Marine > Intertidal zone > Estuary | place... | reverse complement strand
AATGCATCCTTATCAACAAACACATCTTCGTTTTTTGTTGGTGTTTGTTTTTTAAACAAATCACTAAACTTCTTTTCTGGTCGTAGAGTTGTCCAACTACCATCTTCATTTTCCCTCATAAGAGGTGCGGCCCAACCTGAGTATCCCATCCATAATATAAATACGATACCTGCGATAATACATAATGTTATCATAACTTTCTTTTTTTTTTTAAATTATATGTTCAATTTTAACTCTGATACAAGTTTGTGGTAATCTACAATTTTTTAAATAGTTATTTACATAACCCATAATATTTGCAGAACCAATTGGATTGGCTGAATGGGTGTATATTTGTGGTAATGGTATTTTACTATTCATACTCTCAGCCACTAACCATTTAGCACAATCTAATCCAGTTTTTTCTAAGATGTTATTATAATCCAATTGGTAATTTGGTGATACGTTATTGTAATATTCCTTTTGTGCTGTATCACCTAAATCGTGGTCTAAACTGATTACTTCATATTTATCTAATCCATTTAATCTGATATGTGATACTAACTCATCATAATTTCTTACTACATACCAATCATCACTATTTGGTGTTCTTATATCATCCAAATATAATTGTATTTTATTAGTTATCATCATCTATAAAATCTATTTCTCTTGTTGTAAAATTGTAATCAAATGTTATTGGATTGTTAATGGGTTCATATGTTAAATCACAAGTAGACCCATTAAACGTATACCCCCAATGGGTTTCTTTATATCCATACCCCTCGTGGATATGACCTGCGAAATGTAGGTGAGGAGATACTTCATTTAATCTATAATACAATTCATTACAACCAACACTTTCATTGGTTCTATATGTTCTATCGCAATATCCATAAATCGGACTATGTGTAATAACAATATCAGTATCATTGGGTATACCATCCCATACTTTATTTATTTCGTGCCCTCTATCTTTATTAAATGCCCAACCATATCCAAATGATGGACTGATGGGTGAACCCCATATTTTTATTTGGTCGATTTCTATAAAATTATTTTCTAAATAAAATACATTTGGATTAAGTCCAACTTCTAATAAAAGATTCAACCATTCAGGTTTACCTTCAGCACAATCAGTATCATAATCAGTTCTACCTTCAAAATGTGCTAACTTATCCCTTAATAGTTGTTCCCTATCAAAGGTCATATCGTGATTACCGGCAATAAAGATTTTATGAGTATAGTTGTCTATACCATTAAACCATTTGACAAATCGTATAACCTCATCTTTTCTACCTAATGATGTAATATCACCACTATGGATTAATAGGTCACCACCTGGCAACCTACCATTCAGTTGATTGTGTTTATTGTGGGTGTCACTAATGTGTGTTATTCTCATTTTCATATTCATCCTCTTTATTTCCTACTAATTGATATGCCTTCCACAAATTGTGTTGAGCCTTTTCTATTTTCTTTTGTATATCTGTTTCATTTTCTGACAATGGGTGGTCTATTAGATGGTCTTGAATATTCATCATTACAATATGAATCCTATCCATTAATTCCAAATAGTGTCCTTTATTTATCGAATTCTTTTTTTGTTTCTTTGATGACATCTGATACTGATTTAGTTGGGTTAGCCTGTGCGTTTCTGGTAACTCTAATAATGAATTCTGCCAGTAAATGTTTCTTATCTATTTTTTTAATTAGTTCGATAAGGGTTTCTAAGTCTTCGTAAAACTTTCCCATATTATTTTATTATAAATCTTTTATATTGTTTCTCAGCCCTTTTAGATGCTAATTCATATGGATGTGTTTTATAAGTATGCCCCATCTTATAATATCGAGTCATCCATTTAGGAGATTGTAAATAGTGTCTATATTCGTGTAATAGAGTTTTGACAAAATCTGTTTTGCTATCTATATTATCAACAACCAATACAATTGTATTAGTTTCAGGGTCAAACCACCCTTCCATATCTTTAATATCTTTTTGTTTTAAAGGGCCATCTGCAAACTCTTGTTTAATTATGTTCTTTGATTTTATAAAATTGAGTTTGGGAGTATTTTTATAATAATTACTTTTACCATATCGTTTTTTAATCAACTTAAAACTGTTCTCAACCCCCCTTATTAACTTTTTGGTTTTAATCATACTATTTCTTTTGTCTAGTAAAGATACGAATAATCTTTGATATTACCAAATTTATTGTAATCTATTATTTTTTTTAGTTATATGTTGAACAAACCACCATAAATGTATCAACATTATTAAATAATTTACTAATATGATTGGGGTATCCGATTGGATGACTCCATATCCCATCCAAAGTAAACAACCTAATGTATTGCAAAGACGTAGTCTAAACATATCTGAAATTAGAAACGAAGATATTGTTACCAACGTTGCAAGGTATCCTAATAAAACTACCATGTTATAAGTTCTTCATTTTTAACTTCTTTATAATATTCGGCTCTTAACTCATTTAATGCTTCCTGTTGTGATAAATTATATTTGCCGTATGTAAGAACATACTTTAAAATATCACTTGAATCAGTAATATTTATTTTTGGACTGATAGTTGTTGGTAACCACCCCAAAAGTGTCATTACTCCTTTTGTTTGGTTGGATGTTAATTTAAACAATTTTTCTTTCATACTAATATTTTATTTGTTGCCATTCATTATTTATAAATTTCCAATGTTGTATATGTTTAATTCCCACCTCAAATGGTATACTGATAAAGGATGCTTGAATATCGGTATATCCTTTTTTCTTTAACCCCTCCCACACTACTCTATTGTTCTTATAGTGTTCTATTATTCGATATGGATACCACAATAACTCAGTTGTAGAGTTATCACTAAATTGAATATAATCTACTTTCCAATCTCCGTAATCGCCTGTATCATTCCAATAACGCAACTTACGTGCAGGTAATCTGAATATCCCCTCTGATTTAAATTGTTCGTAGTGATTGTATTTATTCATCTCAACATCGCATCCTCTTTTGTATTGTGGGGCGATTAAATCTAAATCCCAATATCCACCATACTCAATACCATACCAACCCCTATCTTCTAAAAATGCTTTAGCAACAATTCTATCGTAGGTATCATCGTGATTTAGTGCTGCGGGTTTTGTTAAAGTATTATTCATTATTTAAGTTTTTGATTAACTCATTATAGCGTTTTTGAGAATAACATTCATCACTATCATAAAAGTAATCATCATTATAATTTGGATGTCTTCTATCTACCATATACTCATCTAACCAATCTCTATATACCGAATAGGTTTCACCTCCAATAGTTAATCTTAATTCTAAACTACCGACCCATACATTTGGATTGGATGACGTATCAGCATCATCTCTATCAATCAATTTATCAGTTTGAACAACTTCTATAATATCAGGTAGGAATCCAAATTGTTTATTAAATCGTTTACCTGCAGATATTCTTAATTGAGTACCAGTAGTTTGTATTATACCATATACACAATTAATTGCGAATATCTTATATTGTTTATCCATTAGTTAAGATTTAGTGTTGATTCGAATTTCCTCCTTTCGGATGGTTCTTGCGAATATGGTGATTCTTTAATTTGTTTAATCATTTTATACAATATTGCACATTCTTCATACCACTCCACTTCAGTTGCCCATTCTAACATTTCGGTTATATCCGATATCTTCTCATCCATTGAGATTGAATTATCGGCTATTAATTCCGTTCTAAATCTCACATCCATTAACATATGAATAGAGTGTTCAAATAACTTATCGCGTAGGGAATTAAGGGCTTCAAAGTTTTTATCACCGGTTACCCATTCATTACTTTCCTGTTCATCTGAATTATACATATCATCCCAAGCCATAATCTATTTTGTTTTAACTTTCTTTTTATATTTCTTCGCTGCCTCTTGCAACTTCTCATTAGGTTTAAATATAGGATTTGTTTCTACGGAAACCATTACTACTGCACTCTCATCCAATTCGGATAGTTGCTCTTCGAATTGGTCAGCCATTCCTTCATAATCATAAACCTTATTACCCAAATCATCGGTATAGAAATTTACAGGAACTGTAAAGTATGTAGTGCCAGTATCTACCTTAATTGGATTACCATCAAACCCACCATCCATAGAAAATCCTTCTTCGTGTGCGTTATGTTCTGCCAAAGCTTCATCAATTAAATCTTCATTATATCGATGGGTTAACTCAGTAGAATCATCTTCTTCAAACTTCCAATCGTTTAATGCTTTTTTTAAATCTTCGGTATCAGTTTCCCTATACTCATCTGCCCTATCTAATACCCAACTTTTAAGGGAGGTATCACTATATCCTAATCCTACAATGAGGGTTTGGAATGCATCCATCAATTCATCTAAATTGGTATCACTATGGTCTATCTCAACCGATACCTTTGTACCATATTGTTGAGCCGTAATGATTGTGGGCTTTATAAAGTCCGTTATACTTTTGTTATTCATATTATTTGTTTTAATTAATTTTCATCTAAATCCCAATCGGCCTCGTGATTCCTCCCAATTGCATCACCCATTTTTACCATCATATAGGTAAACCCAATAACCCCACTAAACCATACTACCATTATTATTGTTTCCGTTTCCATCTCTTTATATTTTAGATACCTTTGTACTATATTGTTGAGCAGTAATTTACTCTCCATAATCCATCAGAACCCTTTACTAAATATCTCCCACATCTTCGATTTGGGTCTTGTCGCTTCAAATTATGTAGGTGATGTATAAATGAACCTCCCCTTTCTTTGTCGCTAAAACCTCTTATTTTCAATTGATAGTAGTTCTGCATATCGGTAAATCGAACCCCATTCCCTAATACCCCACCGGAGTTGCATTCTACAAAGTCCAGTAGCTCTTGTCCCACCCATCCCCATTCGCCACGAACTAGCTTCTCTCCTCGACTCAATCGATAGTAATCCGCCCTCACTCTATTGAGGAAGTCCGAATGCATCGCGGAGTATTGTTTCGCAGTGAGTATCGCATCTAATTCACGCCAGATGACGAAACGGTCTTCAGTCCGATAACGGGTATTCATCATAACCCAATTCCGAAGCCTATCGACCCCCTGCTCATATTCCGGTGTCAGTATCATATGGGAATCCCACTCATCTGATTTGATGTTCGCTAACTCCTCCCTAGTAGTTCTTGCTGGGGAATATGTGGGAGTAGGGTATTGTAGTGTACTCCCTATTATACTATGTAGTGTAGGAGTGTTAGTGCTTGTGGGGTTCATATACGCAACGTCGTTTAAGGTTTAACTGTTTTCTTTCTTTCTTCTTCGAACCACTTATGTAGGGCTTCGTTTCCCTTACGCGGAAATCTCTTATCCTCTTGAGGAAAGTACTTCTCCCATAGAACAATACCCCACATAACTAATCCAAAGGATATCAATACCATACCAGTAAGTAAATCTCCTTGTACCATTATTTCTTTTTTGGTTTTGGTTTGGTTACATCCCTTAACATCTCCCAATCTTCTTTGGATAGGGGTTTAGCAAGAAATATAGATTGTCGTATAAATGGGGATTGTGCTATGTGCATGAAATCTGCCCTCTTCCTTTCAAATACTTCAACAAACTCGTCATACGTCTTCGTTCCGGTTATAATATCTATTGACATAGTGGTTATTATTTAAAGCTAAGATACGAATAAAAATCCGTATTTCCAAATTTATTTTAAGTTTTTAAGTAGTTCTCCTCTATCAGATGCTTAAAGTAATCCTCTATGGACTTCATAAACTCATTAGGGGTTTTCATATTTTTAGGACTAAACCCAAATGTTGGATAGGTGAGGGGTGGAAATACTGCGTTAGGGCCGGATGTATCATCCATCAATTGTAGGGTATAGAATTCACCAACGAAATTATGTTCTAATACCCTACTCAATACCAACCTCATATAGTGATTGAATACATCAGATTTAATTATCATATGATAGGAATCCGGTATGGGGGTAGTAACCCTAGTGATATGATACTCAGTTCCTAATATATGGGTATTAGCAATCTTATCTATGTTTCGTATTGTTAACATATTGTTTTATTTTATATACAACCATTACACTCAGTATTAGGATATTGAATGCGTAGTTAAAAAGGAGTGGCATATCTCTTAATGGTATAATGTATATAAACATAAACACTTCACCCAAATACCACATCATAAGGAATGGCCAACCTAAGTGGCATCTCCCATCTTTAATTGTTCTTATCATTTCAGGGAACGCACACACTCCTAAGAATATTGCCCCTAAGTAACCCAGTATTTCCATATTATAATTTTAAATCTCTTTTAATATCTTGTTTAACTTTCTCCAAATATACCAACCTTTGGTTTTGTGAAACAAATGGTACACTCCAAAATTGGCGAGTTTTTGTTTTAAACCAACCGAATACAAATGAATATACTCCCATTACTAATCTTAACTTAACCGAATTAAGATACATAGTTAATACCGGTAGTGCAGGTGCTCCATGTGTCAAGTAGGTTCTAACTCTTTTATCACTTAATAGGGGTGTTGGATATCCATACACTTTTGTAACAGGTGTAAATTTATATGCAAACCCCGGCGTAAAGATTTGGTCAAAGAATGATTCTAAGGCGGGTGTGCATCTAAACCACCACACAGGCGATATAATATAAATCCTATCTGACCAAGTTATTAACTCTTTATATTTTTTAATTGTATCTTTTGTAAATTGAAATGTTATATTTTCTTTATACAAATCAAGTATACAAGTTTCCTCTTTGTTTTCTTTTAAAGTCCTTTCAATGGTTTTCATTATACCATTGTAGCAGAAACTCCTTTTATCAGGATGACCTATTATAATTAAGTTTTTCATATTATGATTTTTGTAATTCTTCTATTTGTTCTTCTAATTCTTTTATTGCCGAATATAGTGAGGTGTGTACACTACTTGTGTTTATCATATTATATAGTTGTGCCGATATGGAGTATTGTACTGATGATGAATTAAATGTTTGTGTATTTTCAGTTAATAGATACTCATCTAATAGATACTCCCAATGACTTCTAAACTTACTCAATGTATTAACATCCTCATTAGAAACCAATCGGACAGTGTTTATCATACTTTGTGGATTCTTCAATATCATTTTATAATGACCCGTTGCATGGTTATCCGTAGTAAGAAAGGTTAAATGTAGTTTTGGTTTTTGTGGCAAGTTTAAATTTATCACATCCGCCATATAATCCGTCTCCCCTGCATTATGTATTGGGTTAACTAGACAATATCCCTTATAGGTAATACCACTCAACTTCTCCCACCCTTTGATTGTTATTTTCATTAGATTAAACTTTTAGGTTTAGTTACATTACCAATCTCATAAAGCCTATCTATGAAAAGGTCTTTACATATTTGTTTACGATGTTCTGAATTAAAGTATAACTCCTGATTGAATCTGCAGATATCCACCACCTCTGGCGAATCCCACACTCTTGCCAATTCTACGGCACTATCTATAATTTTGGTTATCTTCCCTCCACCACCCGTATCATCATACTCCTCATTGATTACGGAATTGAATGTTTTGAAACCCATACCCCTTAGGGCTTTGAGATGTCCTTTTGATGCCGATATAACAAATGGTCTTCCTAAATATATTGCCTTAAATGTTTTTTCCGTTATGTGTATCGCATCATCATCTAATATCGTTTCCGTTATGATATCTACCTTACTTCGATAATACCATTCTGGGTTTATGGTGAATAGGAATTCATCGTGGTATGATAACCGACTACCATACATCACATCCCCTTCCAATTGAATACCATCAAAGGCATCTATGTTTATATTCAGTTCTGATATTAGTTTCTTACTTATCTTATTAGGAGGAACAAAGTTATCTACCCACGTGAAACGAGTATCCCCTAACAATCCCCTATTAAATAACTCTTCTATGATTTGATACTTGTGATGGTACATCCTTCGGTTTAAACATAAGAACTCCTTATCCGGTTGGATAGTGGTATTCATAGCCAACTCTCCAATATCACCCTTCATATGATTGTAGGTTGATAAGAAAAAATGTGGGAAAAAGAAAGTATTCAATGCGTAATTATCATATCGTATTTTATGTACCCCAATTCTTGATGAATCATTCTTTACAACAATCAAGCGATTGATATCAATTCCCTTTGTCTTTAACCCATTCAAAAAGGATACACTTAACTTATCTACCCTCTGATGTGCCTCTCTAGAGAAATCACCCATAAAGTAAAAGTTCTGATGTTGTATCCTATCTAATAGGTTCAGGAACTCATCGGATATGGTATTAGTCGTATATGGGAGTTTGGGACTGGTTTCCCATACAAAGACTAAGAAGTTTAGTTTTGTTGGGTCTATGGTATCGGTATCTACATTCTTAAAGCGAATACCTAACCCCATTCTTTCAAGCATCTCCCTAACACCTGACCCTTCCATTATATCGGTATACCAAAAATCTATCTCCATTATACTGCTGATTTATGAAATGATATCATCTTACTTAATATCTTATCCCTATCCTTTAAATGCGGAATCGTAATGATTTGATTCGTATTTGATTTCTTCTTTCTATCTTCAAACGAAATTAGGATACCCCTTCTATTGGTGTAATCCTTATGTATCATTATCTCGTTGTAATCAGAAACATGTGAGTCTGCGATATGATATAGGTAGTATTCGGTATTCTCACCCCTATACGCAATCTCTACACTACTACCATCTAATAGTATATGTCTAGCTGTTAGCTTATCGGGGTCGTCTAACCGGATTTTCTTTCTCATTATTCAATCGTTACATTTAATCCCCTTAATACTAATGCATCTTTGTATTTAACCAAATCCTCATATGAACCCCTTTTGACAGAACACTTGCCGGTATTGTGTATAATCATTGCACATTGTTCCGCTTGTGTCGCCTCATGTCCTAATAGAGTAATAAGACAAAGGATGACCCATTCGAAGGTATTGTAATCATCGTTCCAAATAATAAGGTTGGATTCTAATCCTGTCCCAATTACCTCATCCAATTGGATTTCATCTAATTCAATCATATTACATTTGCTTTATCCCATTCTAATTTAAGACCCCATTGTTGTTTAATCTCCTCATCATTATTGAATTCCTTTAATAGATGATTAAGAAGTTGTTCAGTCCTTATATCATACAACCCATTGACCCAAGTCCAATTCAGGACTTGATGGTTATCTTTTGCTTCAATATGGATGTTCATCCAATCCCACCCATCACCTAACAACCATTCTATCCATTTCTTTTGGATAGGTAATAATACTTTATGTTTCATATCAATTCATTTTGCGTAACACTAATACTACAAATGACTCACTTACCCATAGTAGTAAGGATAAGGACTAAGTAATTCGTTAATCCCCATAAGAGAAAGAGTATACCTAAACCAACCCCTATAAGGAAACCTATAATACTAATACTCCTCTCTACCCACTTACTCACCGACCAACTCCAACATATCCCTCCAAGCAAGAGAACACTCATTACTCTCAGAACCACCCTCCTCAATCTCAGAAACAGCAAGGTGATATAAATCCCTTAACTCATCTGCCTGTTTGGGATACATATCTATTAATCTCAGTACCTCCAATCTCAACTCTCTTAAACCTATCATAGCCATTTATTTATTTTGTTAACCAAAGATACGAAATCTTTACCACATTTCCAAATCTAAAAAAGAAGTACCCACCCTTAACTCCCTATTGGGAATCCCATCTGAAACCTATCATTGGAATAACACTCCCGAATCCCATTAAGGATATCCCTACCATCTTCCCCATAGACCGCAAAATCCAATACTCCCCCTAAATGTTTGACAATCGCTGAACCCTCTAAAGTAATCAAATGGGGTGTATGACCATCTTCTAGAAACCCTATGTGAACTTCGAACCCCTTACCAAAGTTATGTAAGGACCCAAAGTATTCTATCATCTTTCCGATACCCACTTTATGGCGTTCCGTTAATCGATAATTCTTTTTTATAAGACTTTGATTCCAATTTATCGTATTACCCCTCGCATTGATATGGGGAACTAACCCACTACCCATTGGAGTACCTGTAAAGGTGGAATTAACGCCTTTAATAGCATTTAATGTATTAGTTGTATTTGAACTCATATTGACTCATTTAATGTTTGATATACTATATCACCCCATAGGGGTAACCAGCCTATTTTTTCCTAGAGTGAAAAAGCTGGCCTCGATATAAAAACGTATCCGAGCCCCTTCGGGCCTCTTCGCCTTTTCTTGAGTTACAAGAAACCTCGAGGGGGCGGGGCTAGCGTGAGCTCCCCTCCCTCCTAGTGCAGTGTGATACATATTGTTACATACTTAGCCTAAAATGTCTACGTGTGGATTCTCCGCTACTTCCTCAGGAGACATAGAATTTGAGAGACCTAACTCTTCCAGTTCGCGAATCGCTTCTCTCTTTCCTCCGCGGATAAGATTCTCAGCTCCTTGTACATCTACTGCGATGATAGCTTTCTCTAAAGTGATGTATCTCCTATCTATGATAGATTTCATCTTTGCTGGTCCCTTCTCTATGTATACCATATCGGGGTACTTCTCTGATGGTTGGTATAGAATCTTTACGTTCTTATACTTCCATACTCCCTCTTCCATTTCTTTTAATCCGTTCATACTATTGTGTTTATGTTTTATTATTTGAGTCATTATTCTTTTTAGTGTTACGCAACCTTTAAGTAAGGTAAGGCTTTCTCGATAGTAGCATCGGTTACTTTGTAACTCTTAACCTTCTCGATCGCCTTTTCTAGAGTAAGAGGACCCCAAACGTACTTACCGGCAATCATATCAGCCAACATGCGAATCACATCGGGATAAGTACCGAAAGGCGCCTTATTGCCAACATGAACATATTTCACACCTGCCTCTATCTCCATACCCTTATCAGTCTTCAGGCCGCTTACTTCGTATGAATCGTAACAATCTGTCCAACCATTAAACTTACCATACTCAAATGAGTTGGCGATAGTGTTGATATCAGCGTAGATACAAGCTTCAACTTCAGAACCATCTGGCATACACATATCCACATCTAAGGAGTTACCATTAGCGAAGGATGATGATTTGGTCCATATCAGGATGTTAGGGTATTTGGACTTGGTATATGCCTTAACTATCTTACCTGCCACTACTGGACTACCATAGATATATGGGGTAACACCATCATTTCTCATTCTGATAACCTCTGCAGGTAACTCAACTTTAACTCCATTTACTACGATTGCGATTTTCTTACTTTTCATACTTTTATATTTTAATTGTTTATCTCTTATTACAAAGCTAACATACGAAGAATAATCGGTTTTACCAATTATTTTTCAATTATTTTAGGCTGCTTTAGGGGTATTGTAAACGAATGATTTACAACTATGGAACTTCGTGTTCATTCTCTTCCATATGTTCCAATCCACCATCTTAGGGAACGCACCATGCATATCACCTACTGTCAGACTCTCTAAGAGGCTCTTATCGATACTATTCCATTTACCACCTTTGGTAGTCAGAACGGAGAACCAACTCCCCTTATACCCTAACTCACTCTCTCTGAAGAATTCCACATAGGTAGTGTGTTTAGATAGGTAGTATGGTAACGCCTCCACCTTACAAGTAACTTCTGCAATGATAGGGAATCCCGCTCTTGCCTTAGTAATCATTCGGAACTTATAATCAACGCCGGTTTCCATTAGGTTACCAACTGTGATTCGATTACCATTAATACGGATAGTACCATAGAATACTCCACCCGCCATTGTTCCTGTTGTCAACTCAATTAAATTTGTCATATCTCTCATTGTTTATAAAGCTAATCTACAAAGAATAATCCACATTTCCAAATATTTAACCAATTATTTTTAAACTATTTTTCCAGCCTAATCCTACCAGAACCTGCCGCCAAACATGCCTCCGGGTGGAAGATATCCCCATCGCCGGAGGTTTCGCAGTATAGTAAGAATACCCCCTATCAATAACACTATGCCCCACGGAATAATAGAGATAGATTTTCTTACCCTTTGGGCAAAAAATAACCCATCCCGCGGAGGCTAATCTCGAGATGGGTAGTTCAGAACGAACATTTCAGGATAGGAGAGAATGAGAGGCCTCCCTTTAACTACTTCATAACCAACCCCTTAGCTATGAGTAGGGTAATAGACACCCAACCAGTAATACCAGCGGGATTTACAACTATATCTTCCGGCATCCTAGAGAACACTCAATCGGATGACCTATTCTTATAAAGCTAAGATACGAATAAAAATCCATATTTCCAAATTAAATGTGTAAAAAAATGGGACCTGTTACAGTCCCATTCCTATTACCCAACCATTAGTTGCGAATTAAGCAGCCAATAATTCTTTTCTAGCAATACGTGCCTTATTCAAAGACTTCGTAGATACTGAAAATTTCTCACCCTCAACCGCTACACGTACTCTGTAACTTACGTTACCAGTAGGGCTAGTGATTTTTTGGATGTTTGATTGTACTGACTCATACTGAGTTTTTCTCTTTGCAGATGCCTTCTTTGAAGTTGTTGCTGCTTTCTTTGAGATTTTTGTCATAGTGTTTATGATTTATCGGCCGGTGTTGAATAGGGGTCCCAGCCTTTACCCCATTTATTAATGTTGTTTACTTAGTAAAGATACGACAATTATTTGATACTACCAAATATTTGGGTAACTATTTTTTGGATTACTTCCCATAGGGTAGGTTGTTCCATTGTTATTACGTCCACATAGGACTGAATACGTCTACTCATATTATCGGTTTTCGTTTAAGGTGAACATCCCCTTACGTTTACATTCATTCACGTGGTACTTAAAGAAACTCACATAGCTCATACATTTGTACGCCCTATCGTTACACTTCTTACCCTCACCCAACTTACCATCATTGAATGCACTTACTCCCTTACCTAAGGCAATGTAGTATTCGTTCATCCAGTAATCGTACTTTTCTTGATACTCTTTTATCTTATTCATTCTAATCGTTTTGAAATTTACCATCCATAAATAGGATGTCTAGAAACTCGGCAGAACCTAATGGGTTCTCTATTACAATACAATACGGACCATCGTTGAAATCGGTTAGGGTAACATCCAACCACTCATAGGAGAGGTCTTTTTTACTTAACCACTTCTCAAACCCAACTGCATCAGTTGATTTCGCTTTCTTAATAATGTCCTGATTTGTCATATTATTTAGTTTAATGATTTCTAATAGGAGATTTATGTTGATTCTCTACTATGGTTTTTAGGAGGTACTGAGCCCTATCGGCTATCCTATCTATCTCAGCCTCTTCACGGCCTGCAATCCATGTATCACTATTGAACATTTCGGTTAAGGCGATTTCTAATACCTTGACTTGTTCGGGAGTTAACTCTAATCTCATACTATTTCTTTTTAAAGTTTTGAATGATGGTTTCTACTGCGGTTTGGATTGCTACCCATACCACTAATCCGAATAGGGAAACCACGCTTACTAAGATGGCTTCTAAAATTGTAATGTGTGTGTTCATATCTCTCATTGTTATAAAGCTAAGATACGGCAATCTTTCCGTATTTCCAAATTATTGACCTGGTTTTTTGCAAATTCCTTTATTGAGTCCCAATGTGTTAGCTAAGTGGTTGATACTCAATTAGTTAGAGAATACCACTCCAGTTCGGTAATTAGAAGGATATCTCTTATTGACTCTATGTCCCACCTTATTAAAGATTTCATAAGACTTCATACCTGATGATGTATTCATATAGAACCAACTCCAATCTGAATCAGAATAGAACCTATCCCAATTAGGACCTTTAACTAACATCTTCTCAATTGGGTTATACTTCAGTACACCAATCTCTTTAAGGGATTTATATACACACGAGTAATAACCGGGAGAACTCTCACCCATCTCGTGAATGACGTTCGTCCACTTCGGTTTGGATAGGTACTCCATCACATTCTTTAGTGGGTGATAGAGACGGAGTAAGTATCTTTTATTTACTTCACTCCAATGGGTACTCATTAACTTATCTTCGAACAATTCATTCGCGATGTTATCAAAGACCAATTCGTTTTTATTTTGACTATTCATTGTATAGGGGTTTATTTGTTAAAAAGTTTATCAATAGTAGTAGGAGAGTAATCAGAAAGATTAAGGAAGTTCACTAGGTTACATACACTATCGTAACTCAACCTCGTCCAATTGACTTCGGTTCTTAACTCATCCAGTACCATACTGATGGTATAAGGAAAAGAAGGTTCAGTACTTAGTAGATACTCCAGATGTGTGGGGTTCAGACGGTAGTAAAGGGAATTAGGGTTGTATTTCATATCTCTCATTGTTATAAAGCTAATCTACACATAATATTCCACATTACCAAATTATTTGCCACTTATTTTTAATTATTTTACTGACAATGTGTCCGTAATGCTAAGCGATTGACTCTCAACGCGTTACGCTTTATTAGAATAATACAATCTGGTTAACATAATGCAAATTATATAACAAATAAATCCCCCCAAAATACAAATGCGATAACGAATTGACCCTGAATCTCTTATGCAGTCACGAACGAAAGTGAACTGGGTCGTTCCAGTCCAACGCACTCCGCCCACCCACCCTATAAAGGTACGGAAAAAAATCCACATTTCCAAATAAAAACGGTGACAATGTGTCCGATTTGAGCGATTTGCAATGCGTTCAAGGAATCCCCCATAGCGTTGCGGATATTGCAATGCGGAGTGAATTGGCACTATGACATAATGTCCGAATCACAAATGTGGATAACTCGTATACAAATGTGAATAACGTGTGTAAAAATAAGCGATAGAAAATTTTTTTATGTGCAAACAAAGGTGTAGTGGCCTCTCCTTTAATACAATATAGTGTCTCATAGTGGTCGTATGTGGGAAAATGTGTCATAAAATATTGTGATGGGCGGTGTATTGTGCAACTACTTAACTAAGAAGCCTCATCCACAATAGTGATAAGACCCGCTTAGGTGGTTATAGGGAGGTTAACTCCAATGGGGTGGTATAAAGACACCGCATGGGCACTCAACCCCCTTAAACCCCCTCGATATCTCTACCTCTCAGCACTCTCAATTCTCTCTACTCTCAGAGCTCAGGAGTGAGGTGTACAGGTCTCGTTACGGGGTGGTACTCTTTTATTAGTACTATATAGACTATGGTGTTTATGGGTACTGGGTGTCGTATCATATGGACATAAAAAAAGGATACTATCTCTTATACGAGAGTGTGTATCCTATGTACTGTCTTATCGATTACTATCCCCTGAATCTTATTCTTTACTATCTGAGCTATTGGTATCATTGGTGTTACGCAAACTCAATTCCTTTATATCGCATCGCATCGCGTTGGACATGAATCGGAGGTACGCAATGGGATATCGCAAGAGGTATTGGAATCGAGGCGTTTCTCTCATAAATTGATTACTTCTCTCTACGAACCATAAGTGATTCTCTACAAATTTTACTATCCATTTCATACTTCTATTATTTATTTTGTTCTATTAAGATTTGTATTATAGTTTGCTTTATCATTAGGTGTTTTATCAACTCCTCCCAACCCTCTGCTTTATCCATTACTATTCTATTGTATTCACTTAACACATTATGGATTTGCTCCTCACTTAATAGGATATCGTTTTGTACTCCTATTTCTTTAATATCGTTTATACTTACATTCATATTACTATCAAAAAATTCTAGTTGACGACTCCGGCCGAACCATACGACCAATTCGATGTTACGGATTGAGTGGGGTTAATATCATTATAAGGAGTGATATTAGTATTACTGCTACTACCACCTCCGTCATATATTCTACATTCCCTTTGGATTCCTTTTTATTCTTTATCATAACGGTCTTTGGTTTCGGCCTTCGTATTAGTTCTCCCAATGATTGTTGTATCTCTCCCACCAAAAGGTAAGGTCTTCGGTGTTATCGTCATAGTATTCCCCTACATAATCGGATTTCCATTTACTATGGATATTCTCATACATTGTGAGTGTTAGTATGGGTTGAGTCATCCCCAATTCGTTTTGGATGATATCTACTACCTTTGTATAATTACCTCCACGAATAACTCCTGCTTCTACTAATAGGATTGTCTTTTCTCCTATACTATCCGCATGAATTCGGAACATCTCAATGACTTCTTTTACGAATTTTTCATCAAAGGTTTGGTCTGGGTATGGTACATCGATTCCAAATCCTTCACATATCTCACCCTTATTGGTTAATTGGTGACGTAGGTATTGTCCTATTACGGATGAATAATCAGTTGATACTGTTACTATCACTACGTTGGATGCGTTTAAATCATGAGATAATAAGGTATTCCTCAATTCATTCATTAAACGAAGTTCGTCTTCCCATTCTACTCTTAGTTCTTTACGCATATTATTTGGATTTAATCTAATATAGTATTTCTCTAATTTTATTTTCTAAACCCCTTTGACCTGCAAATGCTTCTGCTTCCCACGGTCTACGTTGGTATTCTGTTTCATTTATTTCTCTTTGATATATCTCCTCACCATCCCAATAAACTTTATCTTTTTCTAAAATTAATTTTTTGGTGTAATATTGTTTCAAATGTATCAATTCATGTGAAAGAACTTTGATGGCTTCATCTCTACTCATTTCATCTACAAATATAA
>Ga0208133_1000397_pt1 | contig 16969 bp, 19 predicted proteins | sample ColrivemetaGS535_FD_187595 | JGI IMG/M metagenome (GOLD analysis project Ga0208133, IMG submission 187595) | Estuarine microbial communities from the Columbia River estuary, USA - metaG S.535 (SPAdes) (version 2) | ecosystem: Environmental > Aquatic > Marine > Intertidal zone > Estuary | place... | reverse complement strand
ATACAATTTACAAATGTTCTACCTCTCATAAACGATACAGGAACAATTTCAATTTGACCTTCAGCAATACATTTTTCTACTTTTTCTTTATTATAAAGTAAAAACATATTTTGATAAATTGGTTGAACCCAAGGATCCATTTTTTCTCTTAAATCACCAGGTAAGAATCCAATTTCCTCTTTAGACACAGTTGGTCGAGTAATAATTACCTTTTCAACCTCTCTCATAAACAATCTTTCTAAACCAATTTGACAAGCAAGTAATGTTTTACCTGAACCTGCTGCCCCTGCTAATAAAGTAATAGTACTATCTAGTATTTTAGCTTTAGCCTGTTTTTGTTCCTCGTTTAATTGTAATTTAAAAGTAATAGGGTTTTTTGGTTTACGCTTTTCTTTAAAGATCTCGTCTTCGTGGTTAGGTTGTGTATTCATTAAAGTTAATTTTTACAAGTTGGTCTAAACCAGCATTAACATGCATGGCATCATCTAAACATAACTCGAAATCATATCTATCATCTAACGGTAACACCAAATCAACTTGTGAACCCCATCTAATTAAAGAAAATCTTTCGTTTTGAGCAAAAACATCGTTTTGGTCCATAGTAAATGGAGCAATAACGTTTACATCCTCGTCGGCAATTTGAATTAAGTAATAAGTATAATCTAAGGCAGGTGAATAAATTTTATTCCACATACGCTCGTTATACTTTAAGTATTCCATGTTTGCGGGGTTAATTTTTTTATTTAATATATCTTTTTCAACCGCCAACATTGGTTTGTTAGTCGATTGAATCGCGTCTAGTGGTTTATATGACAGCAGACCTCCGTATGGTATACGATTTATATGAACATCATAAAATGACATAAATATACCAATAACTAGTGAAGGTTTATTATATTCATCATCTCCCATAACATCTTGAAGAGTATAATTCATACCCTTAATTTCAACTATAGGTTCAGTAGGATCTTTAATAAACTTTTGATATAAAATAGTTCCATCAGCTGGAGAGTAAAAATGCTCATGGTCGATATAGTTAGGACGAATTGGGTCTCTAAAGAAAAATACGTTAGACAATTCGCCTACGGGCATTTTTTGAAGTTGTTTAACCTCAGTACTTAACCACTCTTGTAATGTTTGTGCCATTATAATAAGGTTTTATTGTGGTCAACTCGGTTTAAGTGCATCATCATACAAGATAACATAGCACCTGATTTTATATATTCTGATAAGTTAAAGATAACAGGTTCCATACCAGCATCACCACAAATTTTTTCTAATGTTTTAATTTTGTGAACCTCACCTTCATAATATTCATGTGATTTCTTTAATTCAGCAATGTTAGAGGCACACATAATCATATTACCCATTCTTACAGAATTTGTTAATCCACATAAAGCATCATCAACATGAATATCAATGATTTCTGTTTCTTTTTCAATCATTTGTAATTCTTCTTCATCAAATAATTCAGTACAAACTAGTGTCTGGTCTTGATTTAAAGCAAAGATAGAACAATCTAAGTGATATAAGTACTCATCAACCATAGCTACTTTAAGAATATCCATGTTGTAAGTTTCTTCCATCCACTCATAAGCTTTAATATTTGAGCGAATACCATAACCACCAATATACTTATTTCCGTAAAGGTATTTTAAATCAGCTTCACCTTCCCATTTGTATGGAGAGATTGCTGTTTTGTAACCCATTTGATTAAAATATTTTTCTCCAACTAATTCTTCACCTTTACGAGGGTCAGAAGTAAAGTTAGATAAAATAATATGATTTTCATTTTTAATATGTGGTAAGTAAAGACCTAAATTAGCTACATATACTTGGTCTTGAAAATTACCTTCTGAAGGTAGCAAATTAACTAAGGCACCACCAGCAACAAAGTTATACAAATCCATAAATTGTTTGTATGCTTTAGGTTTATTAATTGCTAATTCATCGTCTGTTAATTCCTGCATCCAAATATTATTTGGGTCTGCTGTAGACAATGAGAATGGAAAGTTCATAACGAAACTTTGGATTGGTAACTGACTTGGAGTCTCTTTCATAAGTAACTAATTTATAACGTTTTGGTATACATATGGTGTAGGTCTATACTAGTTAAAAAAAGCCCCGATTTCTCGGGGCTTCTTTATAAGAAATATTATTCCTTTACTAAAATTAGATGGTGTTTAATCCACTGATGTAGATCTTACCATAGAATTCAGGACGTAACATCTTCTTAGCATAACGAGTTAACAAACCTTTACGAGGTGTGAAGGTTTCTGGATCGTATACTAATGGAGTCATGATCAACGGAATGTATGGAGCGAATACAGCACCTGTTTCCAAGAACTGAGAACCTCTGTAACCCATAAGGATTAAGTTTTCAGTCAAGTATGGGTTTTTGTAAACTTTGTAACGACCATTTACAGTACCAATCTTTTGTACACCGAAAGCATATTCCATTTGATCAGCTTCACCATTTGAAGTAGAAGCGAATCCAGGAATTGATTCCAAGATAGTAGCGATTGTTGGAGAAGTTACTAAGAAGCTTGCACCTCCACGTAAAGTCAACTGGTGGATCTTGTTAGATACTTTTTGGATTTTAGTACCTAAAGTTTGGAACCACTGACCTTGAGTGTTGTAGAAACCAGATGCTTGAGTAGCAAATGCACCGTTAGAATAAACAGTGTTGTTAATAGCTGACCAATATTCAGTACCTGCAGCAGCATCTTCAATCAACATATCTAAGATTTCTAAATCAATTTCCATTGAAATATACTCACTCATGATGTTAGTCAATTCAGCTTCAGCATCGATGTTTTGATAAGCAGCTAAATCTTGAGCAAATTCAGGAGTCCATACAGCTTTCAATTTCTTGGTTTTAGCTGTAATAGCTTGAGATTGCATTCTAACGTTGATTTCAGGAATAACGATCTGTGCAGATGAAGCAGCGTTAGGAACAGAGAATGAACCTGAAGCTTCAAAATCACCACGACCTGATTGGTTTCCACCAACTGCAGAAGCTTGGTTGTTACCTGAAGTTACGTTAATACCATCTTGGTTGGTTGCTTTTTCATAGAATATAGTAGATGTACCTGCTAATTCACCTACAGTTGCGTTTGAAGAAGCGGTGTAATAGAAAGCAATTAAACCTGTAGTGTAGTTATAAGTTGTAAATGCTGATAACAAGTTAGTAGCACTAAATACTGCTGTTGAACCTGATGTGTAATTTACAACGAAACCACGAACTGCATCTTGATCAAATGAAGGTAATACTGATGAAGAAACTACTAATTTAATGATTTGACCTGCAGAAACTGAAGCGGAATAATCAGAATCAAAGTTTACTTCAGCCCAAGTAGCTTCAGAGAATGAACCTGTACCAGGAGCAGCATTTGGAGGAGTAGCACCGTAGTTAGCAGCACCAGTCATTGGTAATGAAGCTGAGAATTGGTTAGTTGCATACGTAAAACGACCTTCTGGACCACCATATAAACCACCAGATGCACTAGGAGTTGAGAATGGGAATTGAGAAGCTGTGTTACGAGTACCATATAAAGAATCACCAGTAGTAAATGGAGTCTTAGAGTTACCATATTGGAAATCTAAAAAGAATACAAGTCCAGAAGGCATATTCATTGGTTGAACTGAAACGAATTCTTTAGCAACGATAGTTCCGAATACTTTACGAACTAAAGGCAAAGCAATACCAGCCCAGTTCTCACCTGTTCCACCTGAAGTGAAAGAAGAGTTAGAAGTGATTTGGTTTGATTCAGTTACCAATTGCTTGGCTTGGTTTTCTAATAAAAGGGACATGTTATTTTTGTCCATTTCAACTAAACCTTCTAGTAATCCGGTCTTAGACCATTTTCCAGCAAGTTTAGCAGCGTCGCTTTGCAAACTCTTCCAAGAGTTAGCTGAGCTTTCTAATAATTGTTGTACGTTTGACATTTTGTTTTTTGTTTTGTTTTAAGTTTTTAATTATTTTTTAATTCCGGCCAATGTCTGCCATCTAGCAAATTGGTCGTTTACTTCAAGAATTGGCTTTTTAGTAGCAACACCAGCGGCTTTAGAAGCAGATCCTCTTAACATTGATTCGTTAACAGTTTTCTTAGTTTCTTTCATACCTTCAGATAAGGTTTCGAATACTAATTTAGCTTCTTTAACACTAGCGGCTTTGTCAAAAGCGGCCAATACTTTTACTTTTTGACTTTCAGTCAAATTTTTAGCTTTGAAGATTTTGTTAGTGTAAAGTAATTTAGCGTTGAACAAATTAACTTCTTGCAATTCAGTTTTAATAGTAGATAATGCGTTGTAAGCTTCATCAAGTTCTTCTTTCATTTCTTTAAGTTTCTTCTTGTAATCTTCAACTCCTTCTTCTTCAGCAGTGTCTTTTTTATCGCCACGCTTTTTAGCAGGAACATCACCTTTGTTACCACCGTACTTTTTACGTTCGTTGATTTCAACTTCTTCTTCGCTTTCTTCTTCTTCACCTTCTTCACCTTCCATACCTTCATGACCACCTTCTAATTCACCAGCGGCTACCATGTCGGAAATTACACCTTCAATGAAAGATTTAAGATCAGATTCGTCCATGTTTTCGATATCAATTTCTTCATCTTCTGAATCTTCAACACCGTCAGCATCTTCGTCTGCATACTCAGCTTCCTCTTCTTCTACCATGTCTGGGGACTTAGGTAAATTACCAGCACCTCCAGGGTTGTTAATAAGATCTTCTTCTTCGTTCATTGCTTCTTTTTCACCAGCTTTCTTTCCCTTTTCGTACTCGTAAGCGGCTTTACCTTCTTCCATAGTTGAATCTTCTTCATCCATAGCGTCAAGTTCTCGTAAAAGTTCATCAAGGTCCATTTCATCCATTTCTTTAGCTTCACCCATTTCCATTTCGTCCATTTCCATTTCGTCCATTTCTTTTTTGTTCATGTGTTTTGCTTCTTCCATGTCGTAAGTTTCCTTCATGTCTTTTTCTTTCATTTCCATCATCTCGTCAGCTTCATCCATATCATCCATTTCGGCTAACTTTGCAGCTAACTTTTCTTTCAAATAGGGAGTAAAAGCTTCTTCAAGAGCGGCCTTTGCATTGACGATGGCAGTTTCCTTAACTGCTTTGGCATCGGCAATGGCTTCTTTCAATAAGTCTCTGTTTACCATTTTGTTTTTGTCCTCAAATAATTTTTGTTGGAAATACGCTTATTGTTGACTAATGTCGAAGCGTAATAGAATATTTTCTTGATAATGCGATATAAGAAAACCGCATATTACGAATATACGTATATGGGGATTTTTCAAAAACGCAGAAATAAGAAACCCTCCTTTTTTGGGGAGGGTCGGTCCAAGGAGACTATCCAAGGGGGGGTTAAAAGATAGGGCATGTGCCATTAGCACATAATATTTCTGTTAATATAGAATTAATCTTAAGGTAAGAGTTAGTTGGTACTTCTTTACCTTCTTTTACTAATTGCATATATGAACCTGGATTGGATGGTGTTGATACAAAGTCCCAACATAATAACTCAAAATCATCTTGTACTTCTAAAGTACCTTCATTAATTTCTTTTAATGAACCCATTCCACGAGATGATACACCTACTTGAACGTTATTTTCAATAAGTGCTTTTAAAATATTTCCAGATGTTGTAGGTAAAATTTCTAATTTACCCATTACTTTATCTCCATCCCACCATACTTCTCTAATAATGTGAGATACGTTTTTAAGTGAAATAATTGTAGAATCAGGGTGGTCTAATTCACCTGTGGCTCTGTTTTCTTTAACAATTTGGTTGTATTTGTCAATTTCACGTTCCCACAAGTCTTTAGGATAATATCTACCATTACCATTTTTTACCTCGGCTGTAGCTAAAATACCTTCAACTAAAGGATTACCAGAAGGTGCTTTTAAACCTTCAGTAAGTTGCATTGGAGCAACTTTAAATGGTATAGTTTCAATTAGTACCTGTTTCATATTAGTAAGGCATCATATCTTCATCCTCATCAATCACTTCTTCTTTAGCTTTACCCGTCATTTTTTCATAGATTTTTTGGGTTTTAGCTTTATGTTTTTCAAGTTCTTTGATTTCTTTATTAAGGGTCTTAACCATAGATTGGTCAATCATTTCTGCTAATTCTTCTGATTCAGCTAATGCTAATTTATTTTTACGTTTTTCAATTGCTTCATCAATAGCGGCTAATTTTGACTCTAAAGCAACAGCTTGAGATGTTTTTTCTACTTCTTTAATATGATCACTAATTGAAGGACGTTTTGCTTCATTTAAACCTTCTTTAACGGTTTTAGGCATATCACCATATCCTGATGATTTATATTTACCTTTAGGTTCTACAGGATCTCCACCTCCAACTACCTCTTTAGTATATCCAATTCCTTTAACACCAAATGAAGCTTGAGTAGCATAGTAATTAATATCTTTAACCATGTTTTTTAACACGATTTGTTTTAATTCATATACACTTTTATCTTTATTTTTTTCATCCTGCATTTCTGTATAGAAACCCATTAAAAATGACTGACCATAAACGTTGTCAATATTATCAGGATTATTATTATCAAATTGGTTAGCTAAATCTTTAGCTACTTCAGGGGCTGGTTTTTCAAATTCATTTTGGTCACCATATTCCTTAGTATTTTTAACACCAACAGCCTCTTTTAAATTAGTATTAAAAATAGCCTGCCAATCTTTACGACCAGCATCTACTACACCACCTGCGGCCTCGCTTAAAAGATTTTTACTTGTTAAAATATGAACAGCAGTATTAAAGTCATTACCTGTAGTAACGTACTCAGGGAACATATGACGAGCTACTTTTAAGAAGTGGTCTTTGTTACCTTTACCTTCTATTATTAATTGATATTCTTGTTGTAAGGTTTTCATTTTATTATAAATATTATGTGTAAAATAAAACGTTAGCACTAGATGCATCTAATGAAGCACTAGTCACAAATATAGGATATGTTTGTCCAGCTGTGAAAAATAAAGATGAACCAGATCTTAATAATGATGATCCGTTTCCATCACGAAGTCCATTAAAATGAGCTACTTGACCTTGAGGGGTTGTTAATGAATTAGGAAGAACTGAAAAACCAGCAAATGAGCCAGTTATTGATTGACCTTGAGGGAGTAATATAGCGGTGGGGTTTGCAGGGATGTTTGCCATGTTTTATTTTTTAAATAGTTCTATTAAGTCGTTTAAATAATCGTTTGCTAAATCGGTACCATAAACAATACTAAACGACTCAGGATTTTGTCTGTAATAATCCATAGTTTCGTGTTTTGCTTGTTGTAATAATGGTAATAATTGGTTTAATTTTGTTTCTACTTCATCAAACCCCATTAAACGAGAGGCAATGAATTTTTTATTATCGGGATTTACTACATTTAAATCCTGTAAATATTGTTCAACATTAGTATCTGCTTCTTTAATTGGTTTTTTAGCTAGTTTATATTTAAATTCATTAACTTTTTTCCAACCGGCCTCACTATATGCACTATAATTTTTCTTTGAAGGTTCACCACCAAATGCTTTTGGGGTTGCGTAATTTTCTCCTTGACCTCCTGATGTAAATCCTGAACTAGAAGCTATGGTAGATATTTCATCTAATTTATCTTTAATAGCTGCATATTGATCAGGATAATATTTACGTAAATGAGTTCTAAATGTATTAAATAATGTTTTTAGATTATCATATATTTTAACTACGGTAGCATCATCTTTTCCACCTGGTGATTTAACTAAAGCGGATAATGCTTCTGTAGCTGTATATAATTTTTCTAATGAATCTGTAAAACTGGCTAATTTAATTACTTGACTATCAACTGCTCCAGTTTCAGAATCTACTGATTTGGTTTTGAAATAAGTTTTTAAGTCAGCAGAAAAGAAATCATGTTCCATATCTACAGGACCATAAGTTTTCTCAATACGTTGTATTAACGCAGGATCTACTTCTGTAGCATTGAGTGTTTCTTTTGCCTCCGCTATTTTGTACTTATATTTAGCCATTTACCTTAGTAAGTTCCTCTAATAATTCGTAATATTGTAATAAATTAACTAAATCATCGTTACCTACATTAGCTGTTTTGCCTAAAGGAGCTAACATATTGTTAACTTCATTCAATTTTATTTGAATAGCTTTATCAGTTACTTTTTTAACTTGTTTAGTTAAAGTAGCTTTAATTTCTGTAATTTTAGTATTGTAAAATTCTCTTAATTTAGGAGTTGAATCGACTGAATTAATAAATTCTTTTAATACTGATTTTTGGTTATCATTTAATGAAGCATATTTTCCATTAAATTTTTCCAATAATACTTTGTATGTTAAAATACGTAAATCTTTATCGTATGATTGAAACTCGGTTAACAAATCATCCTCAACTTTTTTCTTATCAAATTGTTTTGTTGTTAAGTTTTCTAAAATAGCAATTTTGTTAGAAATGATTTGGTCGGGATTTGATAACATTTCGCTATTATATATTTCTACTAACGTATATAATGAAGCATAAGACTTATAATTAGATAATTTAGTAGCAAAAAATTCTTCTAAGTTATAATGCTTAGAAATTTCTTGAATTAAATTATACTTTTGTCTTTTTAATGCTCCTCTATTTAAGTTTTTAGAAGATTCAATAACGGAATTAATTACAACCTCTGCTTTACCTTCTGTTAGATTTTTGTGTTTTGTTATCGTTTCGTATAATTTATACTCTCTACCTAACTCAGTTTTTACAAAATATTTTTTCAATATATGTGTTGCTTTCGAATCTTTTCCCGACAGAGTGTCTGCGGTAATTTGTCTTACCAAAAGTTCGAAAAGGATTCCCGTATTTTTATACTTAGAATGTTTAATGTTCATTCCCCAAAGGTTTTGTTATAAATATATAAAGATTCTTATTCCTTTAACTTACTTTCATCTAATAATGAATCTCCTAATGTTGAAATTTCGGCAGTTATTCTTTTGCCTAAACTTTCAATCAAGGTTCTGTTTTTTAAATAAACTTGTTTTGCTTCTAGAGCCAATGGAGACCCTCCTTTATATTGAGGTCGGATAGAATCCGATTCGTTATCATCGTTTTTCATACCTTTAGCACCTAATCTATCTTTACCAAAATTATCATCTTGTGTATTACGATCTGTTGGATTTTCTTCAGGACGTCCTAATTCTAAATCACTACCATATCCTACAGGTACATTTTCTGGTTGGTCGTACATTCTACCTTTACCATATAATGAAGCTAAATCATGTGGTGTTCCATAAGATTTACCTGTCATTTTAGGATCGTTTCCTTCCTCAGCAATCTGATTATAACGGAAAGCACGTTTTTGGTCTTCAGCTAACAAGTCTCTGTATTCATCGTACTCGTCTTGGCTAAAGTGGAACACATTGTCATAAATCCAATCAGTTGGTAATAATTTAGCTTCCATAATCTTTTGAGCTAAATCAACCTTTTGAGTTAGTAACGCAATTTTTTCCTGATCATATATAATAGAAGGTGTAGTTAAGTCTAACTCAAAGTTAGTTAATTCCTCACCTGTATAACCTTGAGAATATAAATGTACTAAAGCAATCTTATATAATTCAGATAATGTAATGCGCTGGATACGATCAATTGTACGAGCAAATCTAATATCTTCAGCGGCTAATGTAGCTTTACCACTTAAGTCCTTATCGTAACCCATAAATGCTTTAGGTACTTTAAGAGCGGCAAATAATTTATCACGTAAGTATGTAACGTCTTGAATACCATCGTATTGTAAACCAGGAGCGGTTTCAATCTTAGTAGTAGTGTCATTGCCTCTCATTGGAATATAAAAATCTTCCAATAAGTTTTGCATGTTGTATTTCAAGTTATACTCACCTGTTTGGTTATCCATTAACGGAGTACGCTTCATAGTAGAAATTGTTTTCTGCATGAAGTTTTCTACCTCATTTGGAGGAATAGAACCAACATTAATGTAGAATATACGACGATCAGGACTACGAGAAATTCTATGAATTAACATAGCATCTTCCATCAACACGTATTGTTTAAAAATACGACGAGCTGGTTCCAAATACGAACGACCATAAGGTAAATAGTTAACATCTGTTAACAATCTAAAGTGAGCCATTTCATAATTATCAAAATATATACCTGGTTGGTTTTCTTGAAAAGACCCTAAAGTAGGGGTACCATAATAACCTGAACCACCTGCGTAAATACCTTCTGGTGAATATCGAAATCTTACAGCATTTGGATGTTCATGGTCATAATTTTCTTGTCTTTCAATATGGTATGCTGTATATGGAATAACATTATAAACACCAAATTTTTCAGCTATTTCCATTTTAAGGAAAAAGTCACCGTATTTACACATTTGGCGAATCCAACTCCATAAATTAAATTCAATATTTAATACATCATAAAACAAGTTGTAAAGGATTTGTTGAACATCCTCGTTACTACTTTTAATATGAAGCACTTCTCCCATATCATTTTTAAGAGTAGATTCATCAGCAACAATATCAAGAGCAGAAGCAACAATAGCATCATAATCCATGTTATCATAGTCTGAATAAACCATAGTACGTAAGTACTGCCAGTTTATGTTAATTTGAGCTCCTAGTAAAGAAGATGCTGCTGGGGAATATAAACGATTATATCTATCTACTAGAGAGTTTGTTGCTATATCTCCTGAACGTTGAATTGAGTCAACGTCCATTACTTTTAATTCGCTGCCACCCTGATTACGGATGATTACGTCTGTTGAAAACAGTCGTTGTAATCGGGTGAATAAACTTCTATCTGCCATTTTTATGTTTTATTATATACTATAAATATTTACAAAATCCAACTAATGTCCTCCATTCCCTTATCTGTTTGAATGGAATATGGATTTTTTACTTGGTTTGGATTATAAGCGCCAATATACGAAGTTTTACTCATATTGCCTAGTGTAGCGCGAGTCATATCGTGAGCTTGTTGTTGGAATTTTAGTGACGTGTCTCGTAAAAACATAGCAATACCAAATGGCATAACTAAATCATCATTATAACCAATTTGTGCTTCTGGTCTACCGTTTTTCCACACAAACACTTTCATTTCCTCAAGTAATCTTCTTGAACGAATAGTTACAGAACGGTCACCAACAAATTCGCGGAATTTATTCACAATTAACGGTCTAGTACGCATTGACATTGTAAATCCAGGGGTCATATCGGATGAACCCTCATATGTCTTTAAATACGACTCTGCTGTGAGTTGATCTGATTTAGGTGATTGATATAAATTACGATAACCTCTTTCAATTACAGCATCAATAGTGGCCCATCCAATAGAGGCGTTTTCAATTACTAATAATGCTTGATTATATTCTGTGGCAACACCTACAAGAAAATATCCAAATTCTTTAGTAGATAATTGTCCTCTATATTCAGCAACTTGTACGTTAGTAGCAATATCAATAACATGACAAGTTGAAAAATCTTTACCATCACCTCTAGCTACGTCAGCTACTACCATATAATCTCTTGTATAGTCTGCTGGTTCCCATACCCAAAAGTTTTGGTCAGCGCCTCTTCTTTCGAGAGGATCTTTTATTGTTGTTTGAGATAAAAAGTCAATCCATTCTGAATGGAATACTACATCTCCTGATGTACTAAAGTCACAATCACATTCCTGTGCTGCTAATCTAGGGTCTCCTAATAATTCATCTTGGCGTTTTCTCCAGTTTTCATCTCGTTCAGGGTGAACATACCAAGGTAATTTAATTGGTAAGAAATCATTTTCAGCATTTTCTGCTGAAACCCATGTTTTATGGAACCAGTTTCCAGTTCCATACGGTGTTGAAAGTACAATTGCTCCACCACCTGTAGCTAATGTTTGTTGTGCTGATGCCCATATTTCTCCAATTTGTTCAATGAAAGCTGCCTCATCCACTATCAACAAAGAAACGGCTTCTGAACGACCTGCGTCTGATGATGCTGAAGTGGCTTTAATTTGAGATCCGTTACTTAATCTTAATGTTAATTTGTTATGTTCATCTGCTGGTATTTTAAGCCATGAAGGTAAGTTATCAAACATAAACTTAACCTTTGTAACCATGTTTTTAGCTGTTTCTTGCTTAGTAGCAATACACAACACGTTTTTATCTTTCTGGAATAACATTAACCATAAAGAATAACCTGCGGCTAATGTTGAAATACCTAACTGACGAGATTTTAATACAATTGAGTATGGATTATCTCTAAATAAACGTAATGTTTTTTCTTGAAAAGGATATAAATTAAATATTACTCTACCCCTTTGTGGGTGTTGAATATTACAATATTTTTTCATAAAGTGAGCCGGGTCTTGGGCACACTTTATATATTCTTCTCTTATTATTTGTTTTAAGTCTTGACTCATAGAGCTATTAATAAGCCCGATATAATGCCAAGGATTCCACTAATGTAACCTAAATTTCTTCGCTTAAGGGCTGTTTTGTATTCTTTTTTATATAGTATAACTTCTTTATCTTTATTTTCAATTACTTGCTTATAATTACTTTCGTTTTTAATGTATAAGGAAATTTGAGTATCTTTAATTTTAATAATACTATCTTGATTATAAACAATTTTATCTAAGACAACAATAGAGTCGCGAGCAACTCCTAATTGATTTTTTAAATAATCTTTTTCTGTTTTAACAATTAATGCTTTTTTTAAAGCAATACAAGGTACACAGCAAGTTGAATCATTTAAAAGCGTTTGCGAACTCGCGGGCAGCATCAGCATTAGACATAGCAACGATGCGATTATGTTCTTCATTATATTTTTCTTTATATTCATTAGCTTTTTTATTTAAATTACCTAATTTTTTCTTATCCTCATTTACTATATTTCCTAAAACACAAGCTATAGAATCTAATTGCTTAATTTTAGCTGAAGTAGAATCTATAGCGTTGTATAAAGAATCGTTTTGAGCATGTAATCTATCTAATTCGGCTTGAAATTTTTTATTAGATGGTAAAGCAAAAAGGACAATTAAAGTAGCTATTAAAGCACCTAATCCAAAACTAATTAAATGTTTCATATTATCCAATTAAATCTCCAGTATCAATTTTAACGTCTCTTTCTTTAAACGCCTTAACTAATTCTGGTTTTTTAATAAATTGTTTTAAAGCTGCCATCTTTTTGTCTTTTTCAACTCCTTTTTCCATACCTTTTACTTTAGTAACTAAAGTTTTAAGTTTAGATTTAAAGTCTTCAAATTGGTCATTTGGAATTTTAAATTTAGAAACAGTTTTTACTTTTTCTTTAGCTAATTCTGCTTTAGTAGGTTCTCTATCTTCATCTTCTTCTTCTAAAGTTACACTACCTCCGGCTTTTAAAGTATTAACAGCTGCATCTTTTTCTTTTGCGGATGCAAATTTTGGATCTTTTTGAAGAGCAGCAACAGCACCAGCTCCAACATAAGTTCCTTCATCAATATCTTCTTCAGAAAGAATTTCTACAATATATTCTTTAATTTCTGCTTTTAATTCAGATTTTTTCATGATTATAAATATTAACCAAAAATTGTTTCTGTCATTTTTGCAATACGTTCTTCAGTTGTACCTGATAGTTCAACTAATTTTTTAATTTTATGATTACTCCTATATAATATTAATTTAATAATACTATCAATAGTTTCTCTATATTTTAAATCAGTAGTTCTAACTCCGTTATCTTCCATTTCAACGCCTTCAGGAGATACATAAAATACATAATCATATTCACCTACTAATTTAGAAGCAGCATCACAAAATGCCTCAGCATCATAATATTCAATTGATTTAGCTGCTTTAGTAAACGCCATTACATCAATAACTGTACGATCTGTAATAATATTTTCATTTATTAATTCAGCACAACGTTCAGCTAAAAATACAAACTGACCTTTCAATGTAGAATCAGTATTCAATGGAATACCTAAATCACGTAAATACTTAGAACGCTCTGTAGCAAAATTATAACCTTCAAATTCAGGCAAAGACATTAAAGCATTTACCAATGTAGTTTTACCTACACTCATTGTTCCACATAAACCTATTTTCATATTAGTTTCTATTTTGACCTGCTTGACCCATAGCTGTTTTATACCAAGGTAATCCTTCACGATTACGTCTTGCTTCTTTCCAACCATCTTCTGTATATTGAATACCATGAATATGGTACTCACGTTTACGCATATCACCTTGTGGTAGATATGCTGGACCTTCCCAATTATGTAGTTTATTTTCCCAAACCCAAGCTATAGTACCATCAGCTTTAGTTAGTTTTCTACTTGGTTCGTATTTAGTTTTCATATTTGTAATATAATAAAAATTCTTTAATTTTCCAAATTAATTCCAATAAGTCGTATCTCCGTGAATGTTATCCCATTCATCTGTTGTTACAAATTTTTCAACAGCTAGAATACCTTGTGCTCCTGATACTGTAATACCACGAGCTGATAAAGCATCTCCTACAAAGTGAACATTTGGAAAATCTACTAATGCTAAATCTTTAGGATAAACAAGTGGTTCAGGTGAAAGATATTTTACCTCAGGAACATAAACACCCCAATCATCACCTAATGTTGGAAATACTTTTTTCATATCCTCAATAAAATCCTCAATATAATTCCAATATTCACCCATTCCTCGTCTTACAATATTTAAACTACTAATTTGAATTGAGCTAACTTTTTCACCTTCTGATGTTGTTGATGCTTCACGAGATGGGCTATAATATAAACCAGTTCCATAAATCTGTAAAAAATTTACTACTTTACGAGACCACTCAAATGGATTATCAATATCCTTAATTTCCATAATAATACCAAAATTAGTCATTCCATTTAGATATTTAGGATCTTTTTTAGCATGACCATTGTAAGTAACATCACCATATGTTTCCTCTACAGCAACATAAGCAGCATTATTATTTGTACAAAATGAACGTAATGAAACACCTGTATCAAACTTACGATACAATTTAAAATCGTAACTAATATCAATTAATTTTTGAAAGTGGTGTTGTGGGGCTTCAAATCGAACACCAATTTGTACTGATTTAGGTTCAGTTTCTAACTTATAATCATCTTGTATTTGTTGAGCAAAATCAATACCTGATTTACCTACGGCAAAAATAAGTTCATCATAAGATACTTCAAAATCAGGAAATCCTTGTTTATCAATAACATATTGATTTAATTCTTTAACAAATACTAAATTTTTATCAAATATAATAGATGTTACTTTAGCTTCCCAATGGAAGTTAACACCTTTAGATACTAGATAATCATACCAATTTTTAGCAATTTCAGATAAATAATCTGTACCAACGTGCCATACTGGAAATAATCGTAAACCAAAATATGGTTTGATAAATTCAGGTTCTTCAACTGGATTTGAACATTGTACTTCCTCTGGTTTAGGATGAAAACGTTTAAAGTTAGTAATAACTTCATCCATTAATTTCATTGCTTTTTCCTCACCTGTATACTTAGATAATTGACCTCCAATTGCTGTATGGTAAGTTAATTTACCATCAGACCAACCTCCAGCACCTAAGAAACCTGTCATTACTTCTTCAGGTTTTCGGTTGTAAGGGTCTTTACCCATATCAATAATGGTAATTAAACTACCATCGTAACCATTGTCTACTAATTTAGTGGCAGCATTTACACCTGCTACACCTGCTCCTACAATTACAATTTTCTTTGCCATATGTTTAATGCGTTAATATAATAAAAAAAGGTGACGTCTCCAAATTTTGGTGACGCCACAGCTGTCATTTTTTTAAGATTTGTCGACGGGCTATGAATCCGTCTGTAAATTATGTAAATAAAGCTTTTATAGCAGGGAAAGCATTAACTATTGTTTCATCACCTTTAGCTAATGTTTTTAAAGATGTTAAAGCTGTTTTAAACCAAGGAGCTTTTTCTAAACTAGAAATAGCTTCTGCTCCATATCCTGCCGCCATACTTCCTACTATAATAGCATAAATACCTTGTGTTGTCATTTCTAAAGCTTTAGGATCTTTAATAAAAAAACCTAAAACTCGTTTTATTGGTGATTGAAATGCTTTTTCATTATCATGAGCCCAATGATGGATTTTTTCAGCAATATCTTCACCTTTTTGAACTTTTAATAGTTTAAATAATTTAGCTGAATATTTTGATATAAATCCTACAACAGCATTTGCTGTCATAATAGCAGCAATAGTTCCAGCAATAGCTACTTCATTTAACTGTTCTGGTTTTTTGTTTTTTAATTCTTTTTCAAGAGCTCCAGCTATTCCAGTAGCAGCAGCCATTAATTCAGCATCAAATGCTTTTTCATCAGCACTTCCTTCTTCTTCAAATTCTGCTAGCTTTTCTTTATATTGACTTTCAGTAATAATACCTGCTAGTTTTTGTAAACGTAATGTTTCTTCAGTTATAATCATGATTTTGTTATAAATATATTATTTTTTTAATCAGTTAAAGGACCACCAACAACCCAAGCATCACAAGTTCTAGCAGCAGCACATTTAAACTTTAAAAATCTGCAGTAACCTAAATCACCGGCTTCGATAACATCAAAAGGATCTTCACTACCTTCATCATTACCTATTCCTTTAGCAATACAATCTAAAGTCTTTTTTGTAATATCAAAGGCAGCACAATTACCACATCTTGATTTTTTAGCTTCTTCTACAGAATCAAGCTTCCACATATCAACTTTAGCTTGCCAGAATTTATCATTTGGCTCGTTTGGGTTTAAGGGGCCATATCCATATTCATTAATTGCCTTCTGTCTATTTTGAAGATTTAATTCAATGTTTTGAGTAGGAGCAGGACATTTTGCTACTTCTGCTTCACTTAATATATCTAATAAGTTTATCATTTTTTATTTCTTATAATAAGTTCACCTAATACCTCTAATTTTCCAAGTTGTTTTTGAAACTCTGTTGGAGTCA
>Ga0208133_1000393_pt1 | contig 17043 bp, 14 predicted proteins | sample ColrivemetaGS535_FD_187595 | JGI IMG/M metagenome (GOLD analysis project Ga0208133, IMG submission 187595) | Estuarine microbial communities from the Columbia River estuary, USA - metaG S.535 (SPAdes) (version 2) | ecosystem: Environmental > Aquatic > Marine > Intertidal zone > Estuary | place... | reverse complement strand
TAAGACTTTTGCGAAATCAACTCTCTTCTTTTTATTTCTTATTCCGAATGCAATACCATCTACGATTGCTTTTGCAAGTTCTATTTTGTTAAGTTCAAAAATGTCCGAAGGGTCGTTTGCGTGAATTTGAATTGGAGTGTATCTATTTCTCTTTGTCATGAACCAAATATAAGAAAAATATCTTAATTCTCCAAATTTTGTGTATTAAAATTTTTAAATACTTTTGTAGGTATCATTTTGTATCCTGTATTAGATGTTGTTAAGATACAATTTCTAAATTCTTCCCAATCAATCATATAAGAATTGTCCAACATGCCACCTGTTTTTGACTTAACCACTTCGTTTAAAGCATTAATAGTATATATTGAATTTGATTGTTTTTTTCTATGTACTAAAATGGTTTTCCAGTCAGAAGGAATTGCACTAGAACCCTTTTCAACATTAAAAGTAATAAATGCTTCCTCTGGTCTCACTTTACTTTCTAAAATGAATACATTTGGATTAGTTAAAGTATAGTTTGTTAATATAAAATTAACCGACTTATCTAATTCCTCCTTTGTCGTAAAAAGGCAAAGTAATTGTGTATTCATTATTTTTTATTTCTTTTTTTAAGGTACTCTTGTTTTTGCATACAGTTTTGCATATCTTTTGAAAACTGTAATGTATCGTTTGCATCACCACCTGGACCCGATTTAGTTCTAATTGTCATCACACCAATTTCTCTACCATTAATATCAAAAATATGTGCACTTTGAATACCTGTTTTGGTGTTGATTTTATCATATTTGACATTCATATGTTCTTCAATCGATTTACCTTTTGGTACTCCCAAACAATGTTGGAAATTATCAACATCACCAATAGTTGCAATATTACCTCTATTAAGTTCTCTTGGATTCATTTTTGTTGCAGTTTTGTCCAATGAACCATCATCATTTACTTTATGAAATTCATTTTTAACTTTTTGGTAAGCTTGTTTATTTTTATCATACCAAATATCAGCTTCATTGTTACCCATTACTAATTTAAATCTATTAGCCGGAATACCACCTGGATTATGTCCTTCTGCAATAGTTAAATGTAATCTACTTGCAAAGTCATGTGTTATCATTCTATCACCTAAACCATTTTGAATTTTGTTCATATCCTGTCTCATCCCTTCAACTTCATTATTCATTTTACCATATAATGTATTTATAACAGTTGAATCGTATCCAGTTTTATATTTTGGTGTACCTTTATCGGTTTTGATTGTCGCAGTTCTAGAAATAATTTCTCTAACTGCTGCGGGAGTTGCGTCTGGATATTTACTATAAAATGCAAACATTGCGGCAACTTTAGCGGCAGGTTTTACTTTTGGATTATCTACCATTTTACATGCTGGATGTGGTTTGGCTAATTTTTTACAAGCTTTACCAATGTTACCACTTCCTGTAAATAATTTATCAACTGCGTCACCTCTTCTAACTTCGTCACCATAAATGTCATTTGTTAATGCTTTTAATCCGGCCGGCTTTTTTGTTAAATTTGCATATTTACCTAAAAAAGATGTTTGGTAATCTTTTTGTTGTTTTTGTAATTTTGCACCATTTAGTTTTCGTTTAGCAATTGATTTAGTTGCTGCTTCTTTTTCTGCAGGGTTTAAATTTGATATTTCAATCATTTTTTGTGCTCTATCATATGTTTGAGTCACAGTTGAGTTTGCTTGAATGTTATTTGAACCAATTTTATTTGATACATGCAACATACCAACATTATTAGATTTACCATCCCAAATGATTAACATTGTATCCGTTGGGTTTTCACCTGCACCATTTGCTTGAATTATTTTAATATAATCATCAGCTGACTTACCATTAAATGTTGCTTTTGGGTTTTGTTTTACAATTTCGTTTACTCGTTTAATTGCATTTTGTTTAGATTCTTCCGAACCCCAATACCCTTCTGCAGTTGTTGTTGTAGGGTCGTATCCCTCTTCTATTCCAACTTGACCTACTTCTTCAAATATTGCTCTACCAGTATGTATTGCAGCAGTTAATTTATCTCCACCACTTACCTTTGGTGATTTTGTAACTTTTCCTTTTTTAGCCCAATCACTAATATATTTTGCCAATTCTTCATCACTTGCATTTGGATGTGCTCTCAAATAGCCTGCAATTTTCATACCCGCTACTTCTGCAAACGCTCCTGCTGGAGTTCCTGGTGCTTTCATTTTACCACTCCTATATCCTTCAAATGAACTGCCATCTCTACTTTCCATCTCTGCTTCTCCATTTTTAGAAACATATGATTGTACGGATTGTGGTTTATTTGATTTTTTTGCTTTATCTTTTTCAGCACCACTTAATCCAATATCTGCTTTAGGTGCCGATGGTTGATTTGTTGTTGGGTTTATTCCACCAGCACTAGGTTTATCCGATGTTGGTAAATTACCACCATTGGCCTGTTTTGCTTTTTCAATTTCATCTGGTGTTGGTCTATCGTGTTTTTTAGGGTCAAAGGTTTTAACACTATAAACATTGCCTGATTTTTTACTTTTAACTACATCATCTTCATTAATATATGAGTAATAAACTCTTGCTTTCTGTGCCATTTCGTTGGCATTAGAAACACCATTCTCTCTTAAGATTTGTGTTAATTTTGTAACTTGTTCCTCTTTTGTTAAATCAATAATACCATGTTGTACACGATATTCTAATTCTTTTAGGATTTCTTGGAAATTTATTGACATTTTTATATTCTTTTATTAAAATGAACTATTGATTAAATCATAGTCTTTATTTGATAATTCTTTTTTTGCTCTTCTTAACAATTTATTAAAAATACTATTTCTTTCATTTGCATCTTTATTACTTGCAATTGAACCCTTAATATCCTGTCTTTTTTTGATTTGGTTCAATTTAGTAAGTGCATCTCTATCATCCATATAGATTGCTAATTCGATAGTAGCTGCAGTATGTTCGTTGTTATCTGTCATTCTACTTACCTTCTTATTAAAAGCTTCGGCTGGGTTGTACATTTCCTTTAATGGAATCAAATCTACTAATTTCATATTATTATCTTTATTTCTTTTTGTAGTAATCTTTCCAAGCATCAACTTCTGCATCACTTTCTTTATCATTCATATTATCCAATCCCATTTTTTTAGTAACTGCGTTTGATGCGTGTCCAATTCCTTTCATAGCAGCGTTACCTAGTTTAGTTGTATAAAGTGCTTTACCAACTGTATTCATAACTTTATCACCAACTTTAGCTGCTCCTTTACTAACTGCATTTCCTATTCTCTTTGTTAAAGGTGCTACTGTTAATTTAGTTCCTTTACGAACTTTGTGTGATTTCTTATATGCATCAAGTTCTTTTTGTGAGTTAAATTCCAATTCATTTAATCGTTCCCTAATAAAATTTATTTCCTGTTCTTTGGTCATTTGAGTTCCGGCAAGCTTGTTCATTGCTTTTACCTCTTGTAATAAATTTTTTTTCATTGCACTGTTTTAGATATAATTATATGATATAAATATAAAATTTTAACTTATAACCTCTAAATTGTTATAATTCTCTCCTTCTTCAACTTTAACCGGGAAACCACCTTTCTCCATTATCTCTTTAATGTCGTTTAAGATATTTTCTCTTTCAATGGGATGTGTGTCTATAAGAAAGGCATCATAGGTATAAAGTATCATTTTTGACATTTTCCCACTCAAATACTCCAATACCTCACCAATCTTCATATAATTGATTTCAGTTTCTAATGATTGTAATAAATAGTTGAATACCTTTTGTTCGTTTGCACTCTCAATTCTATGGAATGGTATTTCTCTTTTATATAAGAGTGTAGTAAGTTTTCCCGAAATGACGAACGATTGGTATAATTTCTTAATGTATTTATCTACTAATTGAAAGAATGGTATTTCTCTTGCGTTCTCATCTAATCCCCCATACAAATATGTAAAGGTTATTTTCTTTGCCGTATCCAAATCACACCCATAAAGGTTTGCAAGATGTTGGTGAGCCGTAGTACCTTCCGGAAACTCATACCCAACCATTTTCGCAATCAAACGAATGTGATAAGACTCATAGTCAAATTGAATTAGAGTTCCGTGTGGATGACGACTTATAAACATTTCTCTTGTACCATCGGATTTGTTTAGAGCAGAGTAGTTCACATTAAGATGTCTATTGGATGGTCTACCCGTTGTAGTGTAAGGGTTATATTGCGTAAACACAATTCCGTTTCGCTTGATGTATTGTGGATTGAAATTAAAACTATCTATAAATTTTTCCTCAACGACTTTTACCCCAGCCCCTTCCAACCTTCCTAATGTGTTGATTGCTGTTGTATATTTTCTATACCATTCTTGTCTTATACTGATATTTGGGATTGTTTTTAGAACTTCATACCACTTCATTAAAGGTACACAATCATTCAACTCCTTAAAGTCGTTTCTATACCCTCTATAAACCGATTCTACGACCTCACTAAAGATAAATGGTTTCCCATTCTCTTCAAAGTATACCCACTCATAATCCAGTCCTATGGTGTTTAAATACCTATTGTCTAAAACTAATGTATTGACATGAACTATTTTGGATATGTCAAATTTGTCTAACTTCTTTGCGTCTATGTGATTGAAATTAATTATTCCATCACTTCCGTCACTTTGTCTATAATATAGGAAAGACAAACGATTTCCCAACGGGTGTGCTCTATGAGAACTCCATACAGGAATGATAAGGTCAATATTTACATTACCCCCTAAAAACAAAAGTAGGGTATGTTTATCTTCAATTAGATTCATACCCTACTAATATACTAAAAATATTTTGATTTACAAAATTTATTCTCCCCAATGTTTTTCACGCAATTTGTAAATGTCAATTGGTTCTCTTTTCATTTGATTACCTGGATGAAAATTTGCACCTTGCTTTAAATAACCACATAAGAAATTTCTTCTCATTCTTGTGGTATCTCTGTTTGGTTCACTACCATGTACTACATGTGAATGTAACAACGCAACTTGTCCTTTTCTTAAATATCCTTCAATCTTTTTAAAATCATGTCCTTCTGGCATCACACAACTTATACCTCTCTCACTTCTCCAATTACCTGTATTTGTTTTCTTTCTTTCTTCATTATCTTCCATTGGTAATATGGGTAATCTATGAGAACCTTCATAATTCCAAACTGCCCCGTTATCAGGGTCATGGTTATCCAATGCCAATGCTGTATTTATAATTTCATTATGCCCACAACCGGTATAAAATCCGTTTTGATGTTGGTCTCTACCTAATTCACCTTTTGGTTTGTAATATCCCCAAGTTTGCATTCCAACGATATCTCCTTCCATTAAAAATTCACATGCTTCCACAATTTTTGGATGTGAAAACATTTTTTCAATTTTTTCGGAAGATTTGTGTGGATGCATAATTGGTTCAAATTCTTGCCATTTTTCAGGTTCAGCTTCATTTCTTTCTAATCTCAATCTATCCAATTCTGCGTTTAATTCGTCAACCTCTTGTTCGGTTAATAATTCTAAAACCGTCCAACCTCTGTATCTCCAATCAAAGGTCATTTGTTGTCTTTCTTCAACGGATAAGTGTTTGTATTTTTTCATAACTTAATTTGTTTATATAATTAAATATAATTAAAATTATTTTAATTACCAAATTTTTAGATGATTTTTATCATTTATAAAATTGTAAAATATTTGGTAAGTATAAAGAAATATTTGGTAAAACTTTTGATGTATACATTATAGATGTTTTATTTGAATTTACTACACCTCTATCATCTATGTCACCATTACTTTTATATACGATATCTAATGGGCCTGTTATTCTCCACTTCAATTTGGCCATCAACCAAAATGGTTTATCTTTATATGATTCAAAAATAGATTCATCTATTTCATAAATAAACCCATTTAAATCATTTGCTCTTCTAACAAAGTATCGCATTATAAATCCCAATTCGTAATCACTCGATGTTGGTGATGGCACAATTGTTTGTGGTGTATTTAAATCGAATATATTTGAACTAACTTTATACATACTATCCGTTTTTTACTCTATATCCAGCTTCTACTACAGTTTTCCAACCTTCATTTTCTATTTGATGTTTTACATTTGTTACTTGAAAAAATCCATTCATATTATACACTTCAGGAACACCATCTATTTTAAATACTTCACCACAATTTATACCAGATGTACCATCTAATATAATTGTTATTTCTAAAAAAGTTAAAGCTGATGTTGTTTTTTTCTGTTGTTCATCTTTGGGTAATAAATTACTTACTAAAAATCCCTTATCGGTATATATTAATGTTTTTGGGGTTTCTTTTGTATTGGATGGATTAAATTTAAACTTTACACTTTTACTATTTAAAGATTCTTCTTCATTTTTATCTTCGGTTGTTGCGTCTCCTTCTTTTTTCTTTACAGTTGGGGCCAGGCCGGCATCTACCAATGCTTGTTTTTTTTTCAAATTTGCAACTACTGATTCTAATGTTATATCCGCTGCACCTCTATCAACTGACATGAATTTATCTGCATTTGTAAATACCGACATATCAAATTTTGCGTATCCCGTGGGTGTGAATGAGTATTTTGTTCCCTCACAAGCTGATGTGTCTGCTACTAATAATGGTGGTACTTCATCTTTTGGATTTAAAACTGAATCAATCATTGATATTGATGAAAATGCAGCTTGTCCTTGTGCCAAATTACTTAATTCAAAATTAAATTCAAATCCTCTAACTATTGAACCTGAAACTCCAACTTTAAATCTATATAAATTTTTAAATTTATCATCATCAAATTGATTATTTGTTAATAGTGAATCCAATATTGTATATGAAGATTGTGTTCCTGTAGCAGTTGCCATTCCCATAGTTAATTTACATTTTCCATATAAATTTTCATTTATTAAACTAATTAATTGATTATAAAAATCTGCCCTATGTGTAGATTTTTTCCACATACTAACAAATGTGTCATATTTTATAAATATATTTAATAAATTTCCATATTGTTGGTCTTTTGTACTTTCTATAATATTTCCGTTTTTATCATATATTCCTGCCGTTGAGTCCAAATTAAATGAATAATTATTTATTTTATTTAATACTGGTTCTATTTTTTCATCTTTTGTTTTTTTAATTATAATTTTATTTTTCTTTTCAGTTACACCAAATTGTGGCATTTTTCCAGGAATAATAATATCACTACTATATGATATTATTACACCAGATGATATTGTATTAATTGGTATAATTGGTTTAGTTTTACCACTATCTTCAAAAAACTCTTCTATGGATATTGTTGAAGTAGATGTTTCAAGGGCCAGTTGGTCGTTTGCTAAATTTAACATATATCTAACCGATAAATACGGATTTAAAGATGCTTTTGTATCATCTTGTTTTAATGCAATCATTTGCCAATTAAAAAACTCATCTTTCCATTTTGTTTCATTTTGAAGGTCGGCCGATAAATTAATATCTAAATCCGCTTGTAATTTTGTTGTCCAACTACCAAATTTGTCAAATATTATATTTTGTTGTGCGGTTTTGGAATCCGACTTTGCCGGTGTATTTGGTAACCACATCATCATAGTATTTGCAGATGAGATTTCTAAATCAACATCATATGTTAAATCATCGGATATGGTAAATTTAAAATCGGTAACCATGCCGGCTACATAATCATAACTACCATCTGCATCTTTTATTCTATCTATATAATTTTTTCTAGCATCTATTTTACCAGAAAAATTTGTATTATAATCTTTTAAAAAATCATCCCAATTTTTTTTAGAAGTTATTAAATTATCTAATGTTGTCAATTTTTTAGTTAACATTGCTTCATTACTTCCAAATTCAACCAATAAATGCATTGAAGGTCTTAAATAAAACAATTCAAACATTTCTAATTGTTTTAATGTAAAAATTTTTATTTTTAAACTTGCCGTTTTTAAACTATTATTTGCACCATCCGTATTTACCTCCATTGATGTTATCATTGGTTGTGGGAGTCTTCTATTGGTTTCACCCAATACTTCTATTGGAAGGCCTGTAAAATCATATCCTATAATAGATGCACCCGTACTATATACTCTTGATTTTTCTATCTGATTAGAGATGATACATCCTTTATAAATTGTTTTACTTGATTTACCTTCTAATATTTCTTTTATTTTATTACCATCAACTTGTCCATTTTCTGTTTTTACGGAATCATTTGTTGCTATTGCAGTTGATGATAGTATTACGAATGGATTAACAAGAGCAACTGTTTTTTGATTTTGTTCTCTTCCTTTTAATTTGTCCTCCATCCATTTGTCCAATGGTTTGATAAATGGAAATCCCATAACTTATTTATTTATTTTTTCAAAATCATTTAATATTCTACCCAAATCTTTTGGTATTCTTAATTGTATACCTTCTTCTACATAGAATGATGCATCGTTGATATTGTTTGCTACTGATATAACCCACCAAAGAGATGGTTCATTATAATATTTATTTGCCAATAAGTCCAATCTATCACCCGCTTGTGAAATTATATACAAATCATTATCCGATGGTTTTATTCTTGGATAAATTGTGGATGATAAATAATTTTTACCAATCTTAGTTTTTAATACTTCATTATATAGATATCTACTACTCATTTATATTTTTTTATTATTTTGATAAATTAGTTAAACCATCAAAATTATATTTGAAAACCTTTGTATCTTTTTCACCATCTTTAATTTCAGGTGATTCTATTATTTTCATACCAAATGATACATTTACAATACTTGGATATGGTTTATCCTTTGGGTCTTGTGAATTACTTGCCCATACTACATTATCTTCAATACTTGTAGATAAACTATCAATGAATCCAAACATATTTTTATACAACCCACCTAAAGTTAATTCAATAAAATTGCCACTATATGCTAATTGATTGTAATCTTTTTGTCCTTCGTATTTTATAGCAGTTATTTCATCATATGGAAATACTAATCCTTTTAATTCATTTAATTTTTGTATCATAATTACTTTTTCTGTCGAAGTAGTATAATACATTTTTAATTCAAATTTTAAACTTCTTTCTACACCTAAGTATTTATAACTTTTAAATGGTGAACCTAAATATTTAAAATCAGTCCATTCAGGTGAAAAATCTTCACTAATTCCAGTTATTGCTCCTGGAAATACAATTGAATGTTGTTTGCCATATTGTTTAATTATTAAAACAGTTTGCTGTCCGTCAGTTCCTTCTATATTATCTAATAAATCTTTTTTTAATGTATCATCATCTTTATATAATAAAGTATTTAATATATTTTGGTTTATTAAATCAAATTGAGATGCTCTAGCTTCTTTTTCTCCAGAAGCTGCCATTGCTCCTGCTTTGTTTTGTTCTTTAGAAATAGCAGTGTATATAGTATTTTCTTTACCTTCCCTTAATGATAGTCTTTTTCCGTCTTTCCTTACATACTTTGTAAAATTTTTTGGTTCGGCCGTTTTATTTGCAATTGCATTATCATCTGTAAAATAACCAGGAACATAGTATTCAAATTTAGGGTCGGATGGTGTTGTTGCAGCGTCTTTTGTATTGTTAGTATCATTGGTTGCTCCAGTTGATTTCTTTTTAGTTAATTTGGTAATACCTTTATCAACCATCTTACCAATTTCTTTCTTAGCCTGAGACATTAACAATCCAATTGCTTTGTCTTTCATATCATTTGGAGTTCCTTTCAATGCACCGGCATACCATGGAATTGCTGCAGGTGCTCTTGATACCCAATAGGGCTTATCCGCTTTTACTGAATTTATTAAATCAGAATGGTTTTTAAATTTTTCTTGTCTAAGGCCTCGTGCATTAATTGCTCCTTTGGCATCAGGGTTTTCAAATATTGTATCCGATGGTCTATTTGCAGTTCCACCCATAGCAGCTGCTAAATTAAATCCTTTTGGTGCCGTTGGTGGTTTAGATGGGTCGTTATAATATGCTCCTTGAACTGCTAAACCTCTTTCAAATGGATTACTAAGTTGTTTTTCCAATCTATATAACTCCGCACCATATATTATTGGTAATCTTTTTAATAATAAAGTTCTAGGGCCACCTGTTACTCTATCTTGTAATACAAAGTTTTTTAATTGAGTTCCAAAACTTTTATCTTTGTTTGGTGATTCAACTCTTAAACTTTTATATTGGTCACTTTTAAATAATTCTTCTATTGTTGGCATTTTACTTTATTTTAATTATTATTGAGCGATTGTGTAATTAACTCCTTGTAATCTATTAATAGAACTTGCAACACCGGAAGTATCTAATGTAATTGCTTTACCTTGTGCAAGTGCCAATGCTTCAATTGATGCTACAACTGCGTATGTAGCTTTTACACTTTCGTTTTGAACTTTGGCTTGATAATCAAATTTTTGACTATGTACAATACCTCTCAAATTATCATTGTCTTTTATCATACCTTGAACATCCGCCATACCTTTATTTTGTTGAGTCAAAATATCTTGTTCCGCATTTAAATTTTGTAATGCGGTATTTGCAGCTGCTTGTTCATTTAATTGTTTTGCACCATATCCAAATAAATCTTCATCTCCTGTCCACGATAAGGAAGAACCGATTGTTGCTAACAAAGATTCACCCCAATTTAAACTGGTTTCTTCTACCTTTGCTGCGGCTTCTGCTTTCTTTTTATCCATTTCTTCCTGTGCAGCTTTGGCTTTATCTTGTGCCGCTTGGAATGCACCTTCTTTTGTAAGTAAATCTGCAATTTGTTGTTGATTTAACATTTCTCCGTTTGCAAATTTTTGGCCGAGTGTTGTCATTGTTTGACTTGCACTCTCACTTGTTAATACACCCGATTGTACTAATTTTTGTATATATTCCTCCGAACCAGCTTTACTAGTTTCATATGATTGCAACATTGAAGCTCTTTGTGAATCTGATAATGATTTATCTGCATCTAATTTTGATTTATATTCTTGTGATGCGGAATTAAATACACTACTTACCAATTTACTTGCAGATTCTGCTTGCATTCTTCCTATCTCTAAATCTAAAGTTCCTTGTTTTTCCGCAGCTGCCAATTTAACTCTCCATTTTTGTTCCATTGCAATTCCTTCCAATCTTTGCATTTGCTCTATGAACAACATTCCTTTTCTTTCCTTTTGTTCAAACTCCATCATCTTTCTCCTAAATGCTTGTTCAGCTCCTAATTTAGCTGCTTCATTTGCAATATCTTGCTTCAATGCACCATTTGCAATATCTTTACCAGTTTTTTCTGCATTCTTTTTATCTAATGTTCCTTTTGCATCACCTTCACCACCTTGTTGTAAAGACATCAATTGTTCAACGTCCATACCTGTTGCCTGTGATAATTGTTGTTTTTGGAATGCATTCATTGAACCAACGTCTTGTCCACCCAATGAATTTCTTAAAGACTCCGCTGCACCCGCTTGGTCACCACTCATTAATTTTGCTCGTGTTTCAGAAAGGTCTACACTATGACCTAACATAGCTGATAAACTCATTTCGGCTTTAATACTATCTTTATAATTAAGAACCATTGAATCCGATGCTTTCATCATTGCACTCATTGATGTTCCCATCTTATTTAATTGAATGGCTTGTTTTGCAAAGTTTTCTGCTGTTCCACTACTAAATTTATAAAGTTCTGCAGAGGAATCAACCATGTCTTTCATTACCACCGATGCCATTGCACCATTTCCTTCTGCAAATTCTTTAATTCCGGCAACTAAATTTGTACCGGTCTCTAAACTAGACTTATTCATTAATCGGAATGTATTAGACATACCCAATACCTCTTCCGAACTTGAACCTAATAATTTTGATAATCCTTGTGCTGCGGTAGACATTTTAAGCATACTACCTATGGATGCACCTAAGTTTTTTCCTACTGATGTAACCGTGTTTAATACTGCTTCAGTTGAAGAACCTATTGCATTTAATGCTCTTTCACCAATTCCAATATATTTTTGGAAACCTTTCATACCACTCATAAAGAGTGTTTTTCTCATAGTATGCTCTGCATCTATATTTTGCATAGCCTGTCCATGTGCAAAATTTAACCAGTCTTTTTCTTCTGAAAATCTTTGATTATATTCATCCTTAACCAATGATTGATTGAATCCTAATCTATCTTGCTCAATATCTTTTTGGTAGTCAAGCATATCCATTCTTTTTTGATTCTCTCTTTCAATTGGTTTTATTATATTAAAGTCTGCTTGAATTTCCCTATATTTTTTTGATGCAGTAAACGTAGCTTTTGTAGCTTCCGTTGTATCTGTACCTAAAATTGCTCCTATGTCCGAAACTGCCTGTGCTGCTTTTCCTGAATTAAAGAAATCAACAACTTCCATACCAATTGAAAAAGCTGCTCCTATTGGGCCTGCTGCTTTAAGTAATCCAGATGCCGCACCCATCATACCACCACCTACTGATTTTAAACCACTAAGTGCCTTACCCATACCACCACTAATTCCTTTACCTCCTGCTTTTTTACCAACGGCTTTTGCTGCACCTTTTTTATAACCTGATTTCATTTCATCGGCTATATGTCCAAACCCAGATTGTTTTTTTGTAAATTGTCCTTTCTCATTTCTACCTTGCGTTTTTGCAAACATAGAACTGATACTTTTGAAATTATCTTTCATAGAACCCTTTTGACCTGCTTTAAATGCATTGGCAAATTGACTCATCATTCCACCTTGTGGAGCTGGTGCTGTTTTTTTTGTTGATTTTGAAGAACTCTTTCCGCCTGTCTTTCCGTTTGTACCACCACCCTTTGGTGCTTTTTTCCTATCTGCGGTATCTTTTGTAATTGTAGCAGTAAGTTTATTAATAGAACCTACTAAGTCATTTTTTATGACACCATATAAATCTTCGAATTGATTACTTAAATCTTTTGATTGCATGTCAAGTGCACCAACAGATTCTTTCAAATCTTTTAATTCTTTATTATTACCTTTTACGGGTCTATATCTTGCCATTATACTTACTTAATACTTTATCTTATATAAATATAAAATATAAAAATTACCTTCTCCTTGTTCTACCAGAAGATGCCGTATTAGATTTACTTAAAGCTTTTTCGTAAGTTTGATTTTCTTCTTCTTTTGCACCAATTAACTCTCTATAATAAAATTCTCTAAGTTTAACGGGCATATAGTATAAATCATGCCAATTAAATCCACCATTTGCATAATATACCATTTGAAAAATTCTTTTATGAAGTGCTACTGAGTAATCAGTCGGTAGGGTAAAAAAAGTCGGCCGCTATGGGCACTCTTAGCGCCTCCTTCTCGCCTGTGAAAGGTGATGTATATTCAAAATTAAAATCTACATCTGGAGTAATTTCTCCAATATACTTTCTTAGAGCTCTTGAGTCTTGTATTTGAAATTGATTTGCTACAAAGTTACTAATATATCCTAAATCTCTATTACCATTTACTTCTATAATAATTCTTCTCCAACGAGTCGTCACTTCATTACTTTGTTTCAATGTTTTTTCACTAGCTTCAATATCTTTATTAATAGCTAATTCATCTCCATGTGTAAGTAATTTAAATTTAACAGGTGTGTTTGATTTTGGTAATAAAAAATCATATTCATTATTTCTATTCAATTTTGTCTCATCTATTTCCTTTGTAGATAATGTAGCCATATCAACATCAACATCTACTGGTTCTCTTTCATCAGGATCAGTTATGGTCACCTTATATACAGGCCCATATGCCAAAACTCTTGTTGCAACTAATATTGCATTTTTGTCACCAATCAATAAATCGGAAGGATTTACACCAGGTTCTACTACAATTGATTCTAACAATCTATCTAATGTAGCACCCTTTCTAATAAGAGTTGTAGAAGTTAAAATATCTTCTTCTTTTGCAGTTAATAATTTAATTGTAATTTCTCCTTTTGCTAATGCACTTGATTCAGGATAACCCAAACCCTTTGATGGTAGTGTTATTAATTCAGTTGCAAATGGAAAGGATTTTTGTGTAGGTTGGGATTGTGTTCCCATTCCTCTCATAACTTGTTGTTCGATATTGTCGTTCATAATATAACTTTGTGTTTAATAATATATATACACTTTTTAAAAAAATAAAAAGGGGATAACATTTCTGCATCCCCTTCTTTTTATAATTTTATTTAGATTAGTATTCTAAGATAGCGTAATCATAAGATAAAGTCAATTCAATTGAAACTGGGTCATTTGATGCCCAATCTAATTCACCAAAGTTTGCTGATGTGATAAATGCACCTTTTAAAGTCCATTGTTCAATCTTGTCACCAACTGGCCCTAATAAAAAGAATGTAACATCTTTCTTATAGAATGCAGAGTAACCATCTCTACCTGTTAATGATTCGTGTGATGTTCTAATCCACTCCATAACTTGTTGTGCACCTGAAGGTACAATTGGGTCATAAAGAGTGATATTAATATCATCCCAAGTTGATTTACCTTTCAACTTTCTTTTAACGTTGATATGGTCTAATTCTACAACTTCTGATGTGAAAGTTGGTCTCGCTGCTGTTTTGATAATGTACGATTCGATACCATTGATTTCCATGATGAATCTGTTACCCATCTTTGGTTCAAAGTTACGATAGAACATTTTGTCAAACTCTAATATTTCTGGCATTTTACTTTTATTTTATGTTATTCTTATATAAATATTTGTTTTTTAAATTATCCACCAAAACTTGCTCCAGTTGGTAAAATGTTGAAATCAATTTGAATGAATTCAGCCGTCTTAGTTGGTTGTAAGTAGATAGCACCTTTTAAAATGTTTCTATCAATTACATCCGGAGTGTTATTAGTTTCATCCATTACAACTCTGAAAGCATATAGACCTTGTCTTTGTTGGATACCCTCTAAATAAGGATTAACAATGTTTAAGAATCTATTTCTTGTTTCAGAACTATTTTGTTCAAATACTAAATATTTCGAAGTCGATGCGATATACTTTCTAACTGTTAACAATAATCTTCTTACATTGATTCTATCTAATGCAGATGGTTTATCTTGTAAAGTTTTTTGGCCCCATACTACAATACCTTGTCCAGGGAATTGACAAATTGGGTTTACTTTACCTTCGTATAATGTATCTCTTTCTGATTGAGTTAATCTATTTAATACACCAACTGCTCCTGTTAAACCACCTCTATTTAAACCCGCTGGTGCGAACCATTCAGCTGCTACTCTATCGTTAGAAGCGAATACGCCAGGTAATAATACTGATGGTGGAACTGAAATTAGTTTATTTGTGTTTAAATCAATTGTTTTAATCCAAGGATAGTAAGTTGCTGCGTAGTTAGAATCTACTGCGTCCGTTTGAGTTGTTACTTGTGTAATTGTATCTATTTCAGATGTTGTATCTACAATATAAAAACAATCACTTCTTTGTTCAACCATATCTAAAACCGAAGTTACAACTGATGTGTGTAATCTTCTAATAACACCCGGAGTTACAACCATATTAATATCATATTCGTCAGCGTTAGATAATGCTGAAATATGTTTACCATATGCTATTGAACCAGAAGATTGTGCTGTTTGTAAATTAAAACCTTGTGAGTTTCCTGCAGAAATAGAATTTCCTTTTGCAATTTGAATTGTTGGTGACATACCATCAAATCCTTCTTGGAATGCTACAATAAAGTTTCTTTTTGCAATTTCAGTAGAAGATGTAGATGATATAGATATACCATCATTTTCTAAACTATATGAAGCATTTGAACCCGTCATATTTGTATATGTAGTATTTTCAGGAATAGCTCTTAAATATATAGAATTATCTGGATTAAAATCTAAATCAATACCACCATATGTTGTTGAATCTGCGGTTGCAAATGATGCAGATGGAATTGAATTTCTTAATGCTACATTTGAAACATATACTGGTAATTGGTATGCTTTGTGTGCAACTGGAATTGCTTGTACAGGAATTTCAGATGTATTTACATATCCACTATCATTACCATTCCATAATCTAATATATTTAGAATTATTTACCCAATCACCATATTCTGTAACTTTACCATCACTAGCTATACTTTTACTTCTATCACCAATTACTCTAGCGATATAATTAGGAGAGTTAGGGTCTAAGTTTACATTTGAAAATGTTTCTAAAACATTTTTCTTTTTATTTGTATCGTTAAAATCTCTTACAACAACCATAAACGTACCATAATCGGTACCATTTACAGAACCTGCTGTTTTTACATTTGAAATACCAACTTTTACTTTTGTATTAACTGCATCACCCGCTCCTAATGTAATAAATCTAAATAAGTCATATTTTACATTTGAAATAGTTTGTGATTGAATAATTGGCGTTTTAGCTTCTTGTGCATCAAATGTAAAATCTTGGTCATCTAATTTAGATGCCGTTACATGTGAATTTGTATGGTCTAAAGCTGCTGAACGTGATGTAAAGAATGCGTATGCATAAACCTGTTTAACACCTTCTACACTTCCTGAATTACTTTTTGGATTTGTTCCAAATACAGCTTCTATATCATTTACAGCCGATGGGTTTATAGATGCACTTACCTGTGCAAATTTACTACCAGATGCTAAATTAAATAAACCATCAAATGCCATACTAGCAGTAGTACTTGGCATTGCATCCGTAAAAGATATTGTATTAGTGTCCGTATTAAAAAGAATACCAACAGATGCTGATACATTAGATGTAGTTGTGGATGTTAATAACAATGGTGCTCTTTCGGTATATCCACCAATACCCGTTACTCTACAAATTGTTGCAGTTCCTGCTTCTCTTAAGTAGTTTTGTACTGCTAAAGGAGTGTAGTATGTATCATCAACACTACCAAATAATTGTTCGAATTCAGCTTGTGAATTTACTATTGTTGGAACTAATGGGCCTTCTTTGAAAGGGCCTATGAATGCTGCTCCGATGTCAGCTACACCTTGTTGTAAAAATGAAAGGTCGTTTTCTTTTGTGAAAACACCAGGTGATACTATTTTTTCTG
>Ga0208133_1000392_pt1 | contig 17100 bp, 19 predicted proteins | sample ColrivemetaGS535_FD_187595 | JGI IMG/M metagenome (GOLD analysis project Ga0208133, IMG submission 187595) | Estuarine microbial communities from the Columbia River estuary, USA - metaG S.535 (SPAdes) (version 2) | ecosystem: Environmental > Aquatic > Marine > Intertidal zone > Estuary | place... | reverse complement strand
AGATATTCATATGATGATACTCAAAGTTGGATTCGATATAAAAATATTGATGCATGGAATAAATTATTCTTACACGCAACGATTGAAAAAGTATGGCCTACTATCCGTAAGGGTGGGTATCTAGCAGTTAATATCGCAGATGTATATGCATCATCAAAAGGTGATGGTAAAGGTCAACAGGAAATCACTAACCCAATGAACGATTTTATTTCTACATTAGAAGGTGCAGAATATCAAGGATGTTTGGGGATGGAAATGGCTAAACGACCAGGTTCAATTGGGGCAGGTGCAATGATTGAAGGAGATGAAGACCGATATTCCGAAGAGGAAAAGCAAAAAGCAATTGAAAACGCTGGTAAAACATTTTGTGAACCAGTTTGGGTATTTCGTAAAGTATAAAATAAAATAATATGACAGTTATAGAAGCAACATCTCCGGGAGATGCATGGGTAAAGGTATCTAAACACCTTATTGCCAATGGTGTAAAAGTAGGCGATTTAACCGAAGAGTTAAACGTAATGACAGAAATCACCGAATTTAAATCTGATGATTGGTTCGACCCACATTTTAGAGAGATTATGGGTGATGATAGAATTGATTACGCAAAGACCGTAACATTCTTAGAACCACAACCAAAGGTTTCAGATAACCCATTCTTTGTAGCCGAAGAGGGATTGGAATATAAATTTATTAAAGACCATTGGCATGATTCATATTGGGGTAGAATGATTGCATGGGGTGGAACTTTTAATCAAGTAGAAAATGTAATCAAAATTCTAAAGACAGGTAAAGCAGTTAAGAGATGTGAATTGATTATCTTTGACCCAAGCAGAGATGCTAGAAATCCATACTCACAACCTTGTATGTTAGGGATTGATATCAAACCACGTGGTGGTAAAATCTACCTAACATCAATCATTCGTTCAAATAGAGTATCTAAATCAGGTTACGCAGATTACACTGCATTAGTTGAGATGGGTAAGTTCTTAGCGAGAGAAAGTGGTATGGAGTTAGGGAAAGTTTCAGTTTTAGCATGTTCTTGTCATATCGGTAAAATGAATGATGAAACAAAAAAGACTCATAAGTTATTAGAAGTATTAAATAAATAATATGATAACAATAATAACAATATACATAATAGGATTTTTCTTAACACTAACATTTTTCAAATACTTTGGAGTGAAAATTGGATTTGATTATGATAATCGTAAAATGCAATGGGATGACTGGGAAAATAACGAACAGGCATTTACTGCATTCTCTATATTTTGGCCGATTATAATACCTATGTTATTAATATTGGGTAGTTGGAAAATAGTATTCAAATTTGGAAAATGGTTTTTAAATAAATAATATGTGTGGAATTGTAGCAACGATTGGTTATAAAAGAGATGATGTGAATGTAATGCTCGAAGCAATTGAGCATCGTGGTAGAGATAATCGTGGTATTAAAGAATTCCAATATAAAGATAAACACATTATATTAGGACATAACCGATTATCAATCAATGATACATCACCATTGGGTAATCAACCAATGGAGTGGGATGGAGTTGAATTGGTAGTAAATGGTGAGATTTGGAACTATCCTCAATTGCGTAAAGAGTACGAAGGTAGAGGGTATCACTTTAAATCTAATTCAGATTCAGAAATTATTCTATATCTTTATAAGGAAGGTGAATTAAAGAGATTAGAGGGTATGTTCTCATTCATTATATACGATAATGATAAGTTGATACTATCGAGGGACTGGGTGGGTAAATTGCCCCTTTATATTCACAATACGAACAACTATATCGTTGCTAGTGAAATCAAATCCATTACAACACAAGTAAAGAGTTCCGATATTAAGTTTGTACCTAAGAATTCATTGGTAGTAATTGATTTGACTACCGATAATATCGTAGTTCATAAGGATTACTATTTTCAATTTTCAAACGAACCAACTATACCGGCTTCACATGAAGAGGTGGGTGAAACTACATTTAAGTTATTAGAAACTGCAGTAGATAAAAGATTATTATCAGATGTTCCAATTGCAACATCACTAAGTGGTGGTATCGATTCTGCAATTATTACATATCTACTATCACAACGCATACCCAATCTAAAAGCATACACAATTGCATTTGATGAAACCTCAAAGGATTTACAAAAGGCAAGAGTATGTGCGGAGTATTTAGGAGTGGAGTTAGTTGAAGTATTTGTTCCTAAAGATGAAGAAATAATTAAACAAAGATTTTTAGATTCAATTAGAGTAATCGAATATCCATCGACAGTTCAAATGGAAGTGGGTATCCTACAATCCTTTATTGCAGAACAAATGGCAAAGGATGGAATTAAAGTAGCATTTAGTGGTGAGGGTTCTGATGAGTCATATGGTTCGTATGGTACATTCCGTATGTTCAGTAAGAAACCAGATTGGAGTGATGTTCGTAAAAAATTATTTGAAAAACAATACTATGGTAACCTATTAAGAGGTAATACTATCTTTATGAATTATGGAACAATCGAATTAAGATGTCCATTCTTTGATACTGAATTTTTAAACTATACTACTAATTTAACCGATGAATTCCTATGTAAAGGAGGTCAATGGAAATTACCACTTGCTGATGCATTCAGAGGTAAACTACCTGATGAGATTTTAGACCAGGAAAAAAGAGCATTTCAAAAAGGAACGAATTTTAAACAATACATCGAAGAAATCATTTTAAAAGATGAATCTATTAATTTTAAGAAAAGAAAAAATATGATTCATGTCATTGGTGATAACTTTGAAAAAATACACGGGTTCTCCCATAAAAAAATGAAAGGAGAATTAACGTCAAACTCAGGAGGAATTTACCAATGGATTTAAGATTAAAAGGATTAAACGAAGAAACCCCCTTAGAACTTTACCACATTAAAGGTAGAGAAGTATGGGTAAAGAGGGATGACCTTATGGGTGATGGTATGGCATTACCGCCGTGGGGTAAATTAGCAGCATTGTTCGAATTGGTTAAAAAGTTCGTTGATAAATCGAAACCACTTGTCCATCTTTCCGTAGATGGTAGTTGGACAGCATGGGCATTGAGTGCAATATGTGAAGAATTGGGGATTGAGTTTTACGCAGCACATCCGGATTCTAAAAAGATATCACAGGAATATTTGGGGATGATTAAAGAAATGTATCCTAAAACAAATCTATATCCGATTAGACCTAATATGATGCAAATTATGTATAATTCCTTAAAGAAAGATGCAAGAGAAAAGGGATGGCAAATGCTACCTTACGCTTTTGACCACGATTTCTATAAGGATTATCTAGCAGAAAGAATTCAACCATTCGCACATTTTGATAATTTAGTAGTATCATCTGGCAGTGGTGTAACCCTATCCGGTCTTGCTAAAGGATATTATAGAGAGGAACTTAAAGAGTTTTTCCCACAAGTTAAAAGAAAGATTTGGACAACTTGTGTATCATCAGTTAGTTCAATCAATAAAACACTTAAAAAGAGTGGAATTCCAATTCCTCTAAACATAAGAAAATCAGAGTATCTATTTGAAGACCGTTTAGATGGATACGAAGCCCCGTTTCCTTGTAACCAATTTTGGGATATAAAACAATGGAAATGGTTAGAGGAAAACATAGACCAAATGGAAGGCACAATCCTCTTCTGGAATATTGGTGGAATTTACAAATTTTGATTTATCAAAATTATTTCGTATATTTGTACAACTAAAAATTTAAAACTATCTACAAGAACATATATTATCAACGAGAAAGAAATCTCATACATTTATGGGATTCGCATTTGGGATATAGGACATTTCCATATACCAGATACGCATACGAAAGAGCAGAGAGAGGTGAAGCACGTTCTATTTATGGTGACAAATTAACTAAGATTTATAAATTCAAAGGGGATGACCCTAATTTATTTGAATCCGATGTACCTGAAACTACTCGTGTTTTAGTGGATACCTATGTTGATTCTGATATCCCATCTGATACCATCGTAACAATGACATTTGATATTGAGGTGGAAATGGAAAGTGGATTACCTGATACCGAAAAAGCTGAAAACGAACTTACCGCTATAGGTCTACAAGACAATATCACCAATCAATATTGGGTATTGATTATGGATAAGAAAGGTAAGATGGTTGAAAGAAAAACCGATAAGGCAATCATTCTACCATTCAGAGATGAGAGGGATATGTGTATGAAGTTCTTAGAACTTTATGAAGGAATCTCACCGGATATCTTAACCGGTTGGAATATTGATAACTTTGATATTCCCTATCTATTCAACCGAATGAAACGTATCTTAGGTGAATCTCAAGCAAAGAGGTTATCACCTATCGGTCAAGCATTCTATTCTCCCTATCGTCAAAGATGGTTCTTTGCAGGAGTAAGTTGTTTGGATTACCTATCACTCTATAAGAAATTTAACTACAACGAATTACCTAACTATCGATTGGATACTATTGGTCAGATTGAATTAGGTAAAGGTAAAATTGAATATCAAGGTTCATTAGATGACTTATTCAATGAAGATATTGAAAAGTTCATTGAGTATAACTTAGTCGATGTTGAGATTGTTGTAGAGTTAGATAAGAAATTACAATTCATTGATTTATGTAGAGGTATCTGTCACGCAGGACACGTTCCATATGAGGATTTCGTTTATTCCTCAAAATATTTGGAGGGTGCCCTATTATGTTTCCTTAAACGAAAGGGATTAGTCGCACCAAATAAACCATCAGACCGTAAGGAAATGATGCAAGCACTTAGAGATAACGAACAAGAAAAGTTTATTGGTGCATATGTAAAAGACCCGATTGTGGGTAAGTATGATTGGGTATATGATTTGGATTTAACATCTCTATATCCATCAATCATTATGACAATCAACATTTCTCCTGAAACCAAAGTTGCTAAAATTGCAGATTGGGATGTTCAGAAATATATGAAGAGGGAAGTTGATTACTATCAAATGGGTGATAATAAAATCTCACGTGATAATTTAGAAAAGTATATTAAAGAGGTAGATTTAACAGTATCATCAAATGGTGTGTTATATCGTAAAGACAAAATAGGATGTATTCCTGAAATATTAGATATTTGGTTCAATGAAAGGGTGGAATTTAGAAAGTTGGAAAAGAAGTACGGCCAGGAGGGTGATAAAGAAAAATACGCCTTTTACGGCAAAAGACAGTTGGTTCAAAAAATTCTACTTAACTCTCTTTATGGTGTGCTTGGTCTTCCTGCCTTTCGGTTTTACGATGTTGATAATGCAGAGGCAGTTACGACTACAGGCCAGACGGTTATTAAGAACTCGGCGAATATGGGGAACATCAAATACAATAAAGAGTTAGGTACTACGGATGTGGATTCTAACATTTACATTGATACGGATTCAGTATTCTTTTCCGCAGTACCACTTTTAGATTTCCGTCATCCAAATTGGAAAGAAATGCCGGATAGTGAGGTTGCAATATTGGTAGATGGAATCGCAGGTGAAATGCAAGATTATCTAAATAAGTTTTATGATATTCTTTCAGATAAATTTTTTAATGTTCAAAATCACCGATTAGAAATTAAAAAAGAATATGTTGCTAGAGCAGGTATTTGGATTGCGAAGAAAAGATATGCACAATGGATTATTTCAAATAATGGTGTTGCGGTAGATAGATTGGATGTAAAGGGATTGGATGTAAGAAGGTCATCATTCCCTAAGGCGTTTCAAGATTGTATGGGGACGGTTCTAATAGATATCTTAAAAGGTAAAACTGAAGAGGAATTAACAGCATTTGTTCTTGCGTTTAAAAAGAGTATGGTAAGTAGACCGATACATGAAATAGCAAAGAACTCAGCAGTTAAAAATCTTTCAAAGTATTCACCAAAGAAAAGGCAGTTATTCCATATGGAAAAGGGAGCACCTGCCCACGTCAAAGCAGCAATTCTATATAATGATTGCTTAACCCATTTCAAAGCACCATTCAAATATTCACCAATGAAAGATGGTGATAAAATCAAATGGGTCTATCTTAAAAATAATCCATTAGGAATTGATGGGTTGGGATTCACAGGATATGATGACCCACAGGAAATAATTGATTTCATTGCAACTTATACCGACCATAATCGAATATTCGAGGCGGAATTAAAAGGTAAATTACAAGATTTCTATAATGCCTTAGGTTGGGGTGAGGTAATGAGTGAACAAAAAAATGCAGAAAAATTCTTTTCTTTTTAAAATAAATTTGGATAATTCAAAAATTATTCGTATCTTTGTAACTACAATAAATTAAAACAATAAAAAAAACAACATGGAAAAAGGTAAATTAGGTCGTTTCGTACAAAAGTACAATCTTGCAGGTTTAGTAGAATCTGTAAAGTGGGAAACAAAAGACAACTCATTAACAACTGCATTCATCTCTGATGATAAATCAGTATTGGGTAAAGTAACAATGACAGATTTTGGTCATAGTGATACAGCATTTGGTGTATATGATACATCTAAGTTGACCAAAATGTTATCAGTATTAGGAGAATCAATTGATTTTGAAATCTCTGATGTAGAGGGTAAAGCAGTATCATTAAAGTTTAAAGATGGTTCAACTTCAATCAATTATATGTTGGCTGACCTTTCGGTTATCCCAAATGTACCTGATTTGAAACAATTACCAACTTTCAACATTAAAATTAAGTTAGACGAAAACTTTATTACAAAGTTCATCCGTGCTAAAACGGCGTTGACAGATGAGAATAATTTCACATTTGTTGCGAAAGATGGTAAGTGTCAAATTATCTTAGGTCATTCAAACATTAACACTAATAGAATTTCTATTGATGTAGATTGTGAGTGTGAAGGTAGTATTAACCCAATCTCATTCTCAGCAACTTATTTAAAAGAAATCTTAGTTGCAAACAAAGAAGCTAAAGATGCTATCTTAGAAATTTCATCACAGGGATTATCTCACATTCATTTTGAAGTAGATGCCTATACATCCGATTACTATTTAGTGGAAATCGCTAACTAAGATATGAGTAAACACTATTACGAAAGGTCTAAATTTTCTGAATTCCAATCCAATACAACTTATCATCGGTTATTAGAAATGACTGATGATGAGTTTATTAGTTGGGCAAAGTTACTACGCATAGAAGTAACTAAACAATGGGATACCGATGGTGTGCCTCCTGTTATCGGAAAAGATAAGAATGATATAATCGATTCATTCAAAAAGTTAAAAACAAATGATTGTGATTTCCTTCAAAAAGATTTGACAGGAGATGATAATTCATTGGGTATTTTACAAAACTTCAATAAAGATGCATCAGCAGTAAATCAATTCTTTCCAACTATGTTGAAAACCAAAATATCAATTGGTAAATCAGCAGAAGGTGGATTATCTATTTATGACCATTTCTCAGACCCTACATTAGAAGATACCTTCGTTCATATAATGAAACGTGCGGTTAAGAAAGATTCTATGTATTCGTGGTCACGTTCTATTGTGAACAAGAAAGATGAGAATGAATTTTGGGATGGTGAAACTGGTATTGAATTTATACAAAAAGTGCATGAAGGTAAAGTGTTCGTTGGTAAGTATGAAAACATAGGTATTGTTCTTGCGAAAGTAAAGGAGGATACCTTAGATAATTATGGTACTATCAATGAACAATATATTGGATTTGGTAATCTATACCTAACTGCTGAACAAGTACAAGAATGTAAGGATAAGGGATGGTTATCACATACCCAATTATCTAATATTAAAACGATTGAACCATCTACCACTTTAAAAGATGGGACGGTTAAAAAGTTTTTCTATCTGATTCGTTGGTATGATAAGACAGTTGGTATATTCCCTAAAATCTTACAAGTGTTTCGTTTAAGTTGTGGTCAACCGGCAGTGAATTTCCCTGCGTTAACTGCTAAGTGGTTATATGAACATTACACTTCACACATTGAACAACCAGAACCTTTACACATTTATGATTCATCAAGTGGTTGGGGTGGTAGAATATTAGGTGCAATGAGTTCTCGTAAGAAAACCCATTATATTGGAACTGACCCGAACCCTGATAACTTTATACCGGAATTAGGTATTTCACGTTATGAGTATGTTGCGGATTTCTATAACAAAAATTGTGTGGATGATTATTCAGAAACATTTGGTAAATTCTTTGATGTTCAAAAACAATCAAACACTTATGAGTTATTTCAAGATGGTTCGGAGTTGATTCAACATAATCCTAAGTTTCAAAAGTATGCAGGTAAATTAGATTTAGCATTCACATCACCCCCATATTTTAATAGAGAACAATATTCACAAGATGAGAATCAATCATTCAAAGCATATGGTGAGTATGAGGATTGGAGACAGAACTTCTTACGTCCTACCCTAACTACTATTTATGATTATCTTAAAAATGATAGATACATTCTATGGAATATTGCCGATATTAAAATTGGTAAGGATACCTATTATGCATTGGAACAAGATTCTATTGATATTCTAACCGAATTGGGATGTGAGTATAAAGGCAGATTGAAGATGTTAATGACCCGAATGGTAGGATTAGACCCATCTAAAACCGGTATTAAGAACGCAGTTAAACACGATGGTAAAGCGTATAAGTTTGAACCCATTTTTGTATTTTACAAACCATAATTTTTACAAATTTTAATATTTATACAATATGACATCAAAAGAATACGTTATATGGCTTAAAGGTTTTGTAGAAGCCTGCCACGAATACGCACCAACTCCAAAACAATGGGATGCGTTAAAAGATAAATTGGCAGAGGTTAAAGATGAAGAACCAATAGGATTTCCATTTGGAGTTCCGAATACTACACCAAATACAAACCCATTTATTACACCATCCCCCACATATCCATATAGACCATACGAAGTTTATTGTGGAGATACTAATGGTACAACAATTACAACATCACCTGGTGTTAGTTCTATAACAATATCTAATCCACCATTTGGATTTGGAACAACATCAACTGCAACGGGATATCCAAGTGGTAGTACATTTAATTATACAAATTCAGCATGGAAACCGGAACACGGCCCAAATTCTCCAACTATACAAAATATAAACGAATCATTGGGTGAATCATTAGAAGATTTAGAAAATGATTTTTTTGGTGCGATTGATGGTGAAGATGGTTGGACACCTGATTTGGAAAAACAATTTTGGGCAGAACAACCACCCGAACCATTTGCAACACCTGAAGAATTAGCAAAATATAATATAGATAGTGAAGGATTTGAAAACCCTCTGAAAGAACGTTAATAATATGGATATTCATAAATTAAAATCAGATTTACAAACAAAGGGGTATACTCAATTTAATCTTAAAGATTTTAATGAAGATTATTACAATCAATTATTACCATTAAAATGTAATGAAACTCAAAATCTAAAACATTTGATGTTAAGCTGTAGATTGGATGCTTCACCAAAAGGTTTCTCGCGTACGAATGCTGTACACCTAAATAACCACTATGCTAGTTTTGATATTGCTAAATCTGAAAAAGATGATATCGTTAACACTTTGGATTTAGATACTATGTTCCAAAATTGGTATTATTGTGATTATTTACAATTACCCTTAAATAATTCAATTGAAAAAATAAAACATAATATAGCAAGAAGTTTATTTTCAATAGATGACTCAATTAAAATAAAAAACTTTATTCGTAATATAACATTTTTTGATACCGGGTGTGGTATAATTAACCACGTCGATGGTACATATGAAGATAGAATTTGTGCTATTATGATTTATTTAAATGAAACTTATGATATAAACGATGGTGGTATTTTAAAATTAAAAAATGAAGAAGAGGTGTTACCAATATTTGGTAACGTTGCAGTTATATCATTAGATAAAAATAATGGAAACCCGGAACATGAAGTTACTAAAGTCACCGGTGGTATCGGTAGATATTCAATCACTACGTTTATAAATTATAAGGTTGCTTAAAATAATATAAAATAAATAATATGGCATTTTTTGAAGAAAATATAAAAGAAGAAACCCCAAATACACTTTGGGTTGAAAAATATCGTCCTAAGAAACTGGAGGATTATGTTGGTAATGACCACTTAAAACAAAAGATTCGCGATTATATTGAAAGTGGAGATGTCCCACATTTACTTTTATTTGGAAAAGCAGGAACAGGTAAAACTACACTTGCAAAGTTGATTGTTAATTCAATCAATTGTGATTTTATGATACTAAACGCATCTGATGAAAACAATGTCGATACTGTCCGTAATAAAGTAAAATCGTTTGCATCTACAATTGGGTTTAAAGATATAAAAATTGTTATCTTAGATGAGTTTGATTATATGACTCCTCAGGCACAGGCAATCCTTAGAAATCTAATGGAAACATTTAGTAAACATTGTCGATTCATTTTGACGTGCAACTATGTGGAGAAAATCATTGACCCGATACAAAGTAGATGTCAAACCTTTCAGATTATACCACCAACTAAAAAAGATGTTGCGGTTCAAATCAGTAAAATATTAACGGAGGAACGAATCCAATTTGAAATAAAAGAATTAGTTCCAATCGTAGATTCATCCTATCCAGATATTCGTAAAATTATTAATACCTGTCAACTTAATTCCTCAAAAGGGATATTAAAAATTGATAGTAGCAGTATATCCGATGCAGATGTTAGAGTAAAAATTATAGATATTCTTAAATCAAAAGATGATAAGAGAAATCGTTATGTAAATCTAAGACAAGCAGTTGCAGATTCCCGCGTACAAGATTTTACTGAATTATATACCCATCTTTACGAAAAGGTAAATGATTATGCAGTGGGTAATACCTCTGCCGTAATTATGATTCTCGCACAAGGGCAATATAAAGATGCTATGATTGTAGATAAGGAGATTTGTTTTATGGCAACTCTTATTGAAATAAATGATGTAATATAGATATGAAAATATTAGTTACAGGTGGTGCAGGATTCATTGGCACTAATTTAATAAAACGATTATTAACTGAAGGGTATGAAGTTCATTCATTAGATAATTACGATAGTGGTTTAGTAGAAAATCATATAGAGGGATGTAACTACATAAGTGGAGATATCGAACAAATTGAATATTGGAGAGGTGATAAATTTGATTTATGCTATCATCTAGCAGCATTAAGTAGAATTCAACCCTCATTTGAAAACCCATTAGAAACTTTCAGAGTAAATACAACGGCAACTTTATCTGTTGCAGATTGGGCAAAACATAATAATGTAAAAGTTGTTTATGCAGGTTCATCATCTCGTTGGCATGACCCATATCAATCACCTTATGCTTGTTTTAAACATATGGGTGAGGAGATTTATAAACTATACAAAAAAGTTTATAATTTAGATGTAGAAATTTGTAGATTCTATAACGTTTACGGCCCAAATGAAATTGTAGATGGAGACTGGGCAGCAGTAATTGGAATTTGGAGAAGACAAGTTAGAGATGGATTACCGATTACTATTGTGGGTGATGGTGAACAAAGAAGAGATTTTACTCATGTTGATGACATTATAGATGGATTATATAAAATAGGAATTGGTTCTGAAAAGCACGAAGATGCTTGGGAATTGGGTACTGGTATAAATTATTCTATTAATGAAGTATACGAAATGTTTAAAGAGAAGTTTGGAACTGAATCAATATACATACCTGACCAAAGGGGAAACTATCGTAAAACACTTAGAGAAAATGATGATGCTCTAAATAGATTAGGATGGAAACCTCAAAATAGATTAAAGGAATATATTAATGGGTTATGATAGAATTAGTTAATGATAATCTTAGTGAAATTATTAAAGAGAATTCAAAGGTATTCGTAATGTTCTATGCAGATTGGTGTCCTGATTGTGCACGTATTAAACCCTATCTTCAACGATTATACACATATTATGAAAATATAACATTTGTTCATATCAATGCAGATGAATCACCAAAGAGTAGGAGCATTATCAATTTAACGAATATACCTACGTTTCTAGGAGTCTTTGAGGGAAATGTAGTAGAAACACCCCTAATAGGAAGTAAACCCGAAAAAATCGAAGTATATTTAAACAAATTAATATCCTTATAATTTGGTAATACGGATATTATTTCGTATATTTAAGGATAAATACGGATATAATGATAACATACGACCCAAACAATCCTCTAACTGATGAGGATTTAAAGAAACTATCAGAGGAAGATTTCTTTTCATACTTAGACCAATTGGCCTTACACAAAAAAAGAGATAGTAAAGTGGTATCTACATGGAAAAAGAAAGGACATGAAATTTTAAAGGGTACAGGAGTAAAACACGTAAAAACTAACAGAACCCAATGGTTCGATTAAAAAACAAAAAAATATGTCAGCAGAAGTACAATTAGCAAAACCATTAGGAGATAGAGTCCTAATCAAAGTAGATTCAGGAGAAAAAAAGATTGGTGGAATTATTATACCAGACACTGTTCAAGATGGTGATAATAAATTTGGTATAATCGTTTCAGTAGGGAATGGTATTTATACTCAAAATGGAACTAAAATTCCAATGGAAGTATCCGTAGGTGATAAAGTATTATTACCGCATGGTGGAATGAATATTCAAAAAATTAAATTAGATGATACTGAATATTTCTTATGTAGAGAAATGGATTTATTAATGGTTATAAAATAAAACAATATGGCACAAATTTTAGGGGCAGGTGGTCAACCAATTGGTGGACAAAATGACGAAATTGAAATCCCATTAGAAAAAACAACATCAATCGCGTGTAATAAATGTGGGGGTGAAGTTTTTGTACAAGGATTTGGATTTAGAAAAATATCTAAGTTATTAACCGGTAAACCAAAGGATGAAGTCCTACCGGTAGAATTATTTTTATGTGGTGAATGTGGTGAGGTACTTAATGAAGTATTACCTCCCGGTTTAAAAGTAGAACAAGAATAATGGCTACCAAATCACTATTCGACCATATCAAAGCAATTACAACTGAACAAGACCCAAAGTATTGGGATAAGTTAGATGATGCAGATAAAAAGACTTGGTCTAATTATATGGTACATCGTTTTATCTCAATGAACCCAGATTGGATATCAGTTATTTCAGAGATACAACCCTATACTGAAATATTAGAACCCAAACAATTATATCTAGCACTAATTGGTATAATACCAAAAGGAAAATATTACCTTAGATATGTAAAGGGTAAGAAAGAAGATACCTACGAAAAATGGCTGGTTGAATTGGTTGCAAAGGATTATCAATGTTCTACAAAACAGGCTGAAGAATATTTAGAAATCTTATATTCAACAAAAGAGGGTAGAGAACATATTAAGTATACATGTGAGAAATATGGTATAGAATCCAAAGAAATCACAAAATTAAAATTAAAAATATAGTGAGTAATACAACTTGTATACTACCATTTGTACATTTATATTCAGAACCAAAAGGCGAGATGAAACCTTGTTGTATAGCAAGTGGATTTGATGAACCATTGGATTTAAAAACTTTAACTATTGAAGAAGCATTCAATTCACCACAAATGAAAGGGCTTCGTAAAGATATGTTAGAAGGTAAAAAAAATAAAGTATGCGATGTTTGTTATAAAAAAGAGGAGTTGAATAATCACTCTCCTCGTACTGATTTTAATAAAAATTATTTGTGGAAGATGCCGGAAGTTGGAGAAGACTATTCAGTTGATTCTCAATTTCAACACGTAGATATTCGTTTCTCAAATCTATGTAATTTCAAATGTAGAATGTGTAATCATGATTTTTCATCCAATTGGTATGATGATTATGATAAATTAAGACCTGGTCATACTAAAGGTAGAACTAAGGTAATGAAAGTTTCCGATACAATTGTTGAAGACCTCATTCCGCATTTAAAAAATATTAAAAGTTTTTATTTCGCAGGAGGTGAACCTCTAATAATGCCAGAACATTATAAAGTATTAAAATATCTTTATGATACAATGCCAGTTATAGAACAACATTGGGGTAATTTCCGGCCATTGAGTATTCATTATAACACTAATTTATCAGTAATTACTTATGATGAAAATAGTTTAGTTGAATTATGGAAAGGATTTGATAGAGTATTCCTATCTATATCATGCGATGGTATTGGTGAAGTGGGTGAATACCAACGAATTGGGTTTTTACACGATAGATTTATAACAAATTTAAAAATAATACAAAAATATTTTATTTCAAAATCCCCATATGATGGTGGATTTGGTCTACAATATAATTTTCAATATACCACTACGATTTATAACGCATATCATATTTTTGATTTTATCAAATTTATGAAAGAAAATGATTTTATAAAGTCATCAGAACATATTGATTTTTACTATGCATGGAGTCCTTATGAAGTATCATTAAACAACTTACCAGATTATGAAAAAATACGATTAGTTGAATTTTTAGAAAATGGTATAAAGGAATTAACTGAACAAAAAACTATTGATGAATTAAGGGATTTAATTAAATTTATCAATTCAAGCAATGATATGGAAAACGCAACAGAGGGTATGTATTATTATACAACTGAAATGGATAAGATAAATAATACTGATGTTACTAAGTTAAATGGTGTTGATTTTGAACGAATTAAGTTAGAAATATCATCAAAAATAGTTGGTAATATCGAATAATTTTCGTATCTTTATAGTATAAAAAAATAAATAATGGCAAGAGTAAGTTATAGTCAATACGGAATGTGGACAGGTTGTCAGCAACAATTCAAACTAAGTTACATAGATAAGTTAGGTGAATCATCTGCGAATATCCATACAATCTTTGGTTCGGCAATGCACGAAACCATTCAACATTTTCTTTCCGTTATGTATGGAGTATCCAAAAAACAGGCACTTCTATTAGATGTAGAGGGAATGTTAAAGGAAAAGTTAGTAGAACATTTTACTACTGAAAAGGCTAAAATGACCGAAGGTACTCCATGTACTCAAATCGAATTAGAGGAATTCTTTGGTGATGGTAGACAAATCCTACATTATTTTAAAACTAAGTTAGATAAACTTTATACTAAAAGTGGATTCGAATTAGTTTCAATTGAGTTACCCCTAAATGCAGAAGTAAGACCAGGAGTTAATTTTGTTGGGTTTATTGATATCGTATTGAAGGAAGTATCAAGTGGTAAAATTATTATCATCGATTTAAAAACATCAACTAGAGGTTGGAATCAATATCAAAAAGCAGATAAGGTCAAAACATCTCAAATGCTTTTATATAAGAAGTTTTACTCAGAAAAATATAATGTTCCATTAGATAAGATTGAGGTTGAATACCAAATTCTAAAAAGAAAGATATCAGATACTACTGAATTCACAATACCACGTATATCTAAGTTTGTTCCTGCCAATGGGAAACCATCAGTCAATGCAGCTTGGAAGGGATTTATGGAGTTTGTTGATTCCGTATATGATGAAGTAGGTGCAGTAAAACAAGTTGATTTTCCTACCAATAAATCAAAAGCTTGTGATTGGTGCGAATTCAAATCCAGAAAAATTTGTTCTATTTGGCAGTAATTTTTTTCTCTTTTATATATTTTTATATATTTATACATAATAAATAATACATAAAAGGAGAGAGTTATGACAAACACCAAACTGACTACGGTCAAAATCGTAAAAGATGTTTATTCAAAATTCAAACAAATATCGTTTGAATCAAACATCACATTACAAAAATTAGTTAATCGGTCTTTAAACAAATATATTGAAGACCCATCGTTTAGAACTCAAATTAATGAGTATTCAGAATTACATGCAAGTGGTTCACAATTTTAATTTTTAATTTTAAGTAAATGACAGAAGTAAAAAAGAAAAAGAAAATTCTTTTATTATCCGATGATTTTCGAATGTCCTCTGGTATAGCAACTGTATCAAAAGAATTAATTTTTGGTACATTAGATAAGTACGATTGGGTACAATTGGGTGCAGCAATAGAACACCCTGAAAAAGGTAAAGAAATTGATTTGGGTGATGATGCTAGAAAAATTAGTGGTGTATTTGATGCTTCAGTTAAAATCATTCCGTGGAGTGGTTATGGTGATGCTGATATTTTACGCGAGTTAATAATGAGACATCAACCCGATGCAATCTTACACTTTACCGACCCTCGTTATTGGAGATGGTTGTATGATATGGAGGCAGAATTACGTGAAAACGTACCTATTTTCTTTTATCATATTTGGGATGATTTACCAGACCCTCAGTATAATAGAGATTATTATGAGAGTTGTGATTGGTTAGGATGTATTTCTAGACAAACATATGGCATTGTACGAAGAGTAGGACAACGAACCGATTCACCAACATTCAAACCCCTTGAAGATTGGCAAGTATCCTATGTACCACATGGTATCAACTCAACTGCGTTTAAACCCGCTGAAGTACCTGATGAATTCCGTAAAAGAGTATTAGGTGATAAAGATTACAAATTTATTCTATTTTGGATGAATCGTAATATCAAACGAAAACAACCATCTGATGTCATTTGGGCTTATAAACGTTTCGTAGATGGATTACCAATTGAAGATAGAGATAAGACTTGTCTAATAATGCATACCCAAGCGGTTGACCAAAATGGAACAGATTTGTTTAAAGTAAAGGAAACCATTTGTCCTGATTATGAAGTTAAGTTCTCAGAAAGTAGAATTTCACAAGAGGAATTAAATTGGTACTATAACTTATCAGATTGTACCATTAACATTGCAGGTAATGAAGGATTTGGATTAACAACTGCAGAATCAGTAATGGCGGGAACTCCTATTATTGTAAATGTTACGGGTGGATTACAAGACCAATGTGGATTTACATTAGATGGTAAAGAATTAACGGCAGAAGATTATGTGAAAATTGGTTCGGTACATGATTGGAGAGTATGGGCAGATAAGTTAGGACATGGAGAATGGGTTAAACCAGTATTCAGTAAAGTTCAAACCCTTGTAGGTTCAGTTCCAACACCATATATTATTGATGATAAGGTGGATATTTACGATACTGCAGATGCAATTAGGTATTGGTATGATA
>Ga0208133_1000391_pt1 | contig 17110 bp, 7 predicted proteins | sample ColrivemetaGS535_FD_187595 | JGI IMG/M metagenome (GOLD analysis project Ga0208133, IMG submission 187595) | Estuarine microbial communities from the Columbia River estuary, USA - metaG S.535 (SPAdes) (version 2) | ecosystem: Environmental > Aquatic > Marine > Intertidal zone > Estuary | place... | reverse complement strand
ATTGTGAATATATCAGTATTACGCCTTCCGAATCAACAATTGATTTACATATATTATGAATCTTACCGCTATACAACCCTATATTTTCTGGTGAAAAAATTTTACCGTATTCATTTGTTTTGTATTCGAACTCGCCTCTAAAAATAGGAGTCTTAGTTTCCTTAAACTTTGTTATTCGAGATAATCCTGCTTTTCCGACTAACTCTTTTGGATCAAAATCTTTTTTCCCAAGTCTAATGTCAGGATACACTATGTTTAGAGCTTCTAGTGGTCTCTGTAATATTGTATATCCAAACCCTTCCATATTCTCAAACGACGGCATTGTTCTTTTTGGGTCTTTGCCTACATCTTTTTTAAGCGTCTCAATAATGTAGTCGTAACCTTTTTGCTGTACAGACCCTGTAGCACAAATGAATACAGATAAATGTTCTAACCCACTAACAATAGCCATTCCGTTCATCTGAACTTTAGGGGAATAACTCTTACTAATATTTTTTTTACTAGCAAATTCGTCCGGCCATACTCGAAAAGGATAAGTATAAGGATTTTCTCCCCTAACAAAAGATACGTACCCGGTTGCTTTTCGTATTAATAAGGCCTTTCCTATTTCTTCGCCTTCTTCATTCGTTTTAAAAGAACCATTCGCATTGAATACATCTTTCACGCTAATGGACGCTCTTCCGTCATTAATGTTTAATAGATTCAATAACCATATGACCTCTTTATAGCTATTATACATAGGAGTTGCCGAGAGTAGCAAAAGTCTCATATGCTTGACATTTTTAACCAATTTCATAAGTTCTGTCGCAACTTTTTTATCAGAATTATCATCTGTCATTCTAATGTTGTGAACCTCGTCAATAATTATAAGACGATTTTTAAATAATCTAGATAACTTCTTCTTCATTATTGACTCCTTACTTTTAGAAGACATATCGCTTTCTACTTCAGATTTCTTGCTTACATAATTAGCAAATTCTACATACCCTACAAAATGGTAGGAGCTATTTATTATTTGTTTAATCTGCGCAATCACTTTATCTCTTGGAATACCTTTCATATTCATTGGGTTAATTTCGCTTAAAAATTTATTTCCAATACAGGATCTTATATTCCATAGACCATCAACCAACTGTAATTTTCTCTCATCAAAGAGTTGGAGTTTAAAATTATCTTGTACGTTAGGAGATGCAACGACAATTATTCTTTGAGATATACCCAGTTGATTTAAATAATTTCGCATTTCTTCAGCAACACTTATTGCAGAGCATGTCTTTCCACTACCTAGCCCATGATAAAGTAGTAACCCGTTGTATGGAGTATTAAATGAGAGAAAGTTTCTAACAAACATTTGATGCGATGCCAACTCTACGTCTGCGTTGCACAACTTATCAGATATTTCGGCAATGAGCTTTCCAGATAGTTTGGTTTCTCCGGATAGTGGATTTTCATATTTAGTATCGTTAAATTCCTTTCGTTGAGCAATTTTTGTATTAAACAATGGATCATCTAATGATGGGTATAAAAACGAATAAGAATCATCGCTCATAAGTTCTTCCCTATTTTCTTCTTCAACTTTTAACAGAGTCTTATTATTTAATTGTATTGGATCGTTATCAGGAAGTTCATCCATAGTATACATTATGTGTATATTCTATATTCTCTTAACAATTTATTCACTCTTGTAAGAATTTCTATTTTTTCTAAATTATAGTGTCTTATTTTTTTTATAGCCTCTTCGTATGTAAACCAATCAATTGCGCTCACTTCTGTTTCTTGGAATGCTCCATAATTATTTGTATTATCATTCATTTTAGCAAGGTAGTAACAATGTTTGTATGATTTTTTATTAGAACCAGTAAATACCTCTTCGAATGGTAACAAGTTTTGAATTAAACACATGTCTTTTGCTGAATATCCGGTTTCTTCTTCAAACTCTCTTAGTGCGCAGGTAATGTCCTTCTCTTTGTAATTTCTTCTGCCTTTTGGAAACCCCCATTCAGGCTCTGTCCATGTAGTAGTTGATTCGCTAATTATTGATTGAATTGTGTGAGGTTGTTTTGTGGTGATTTTAAGCGAATTAAATTTTTCGAAGGAATTTCTTTCTTCGCCTCTGTATTGTATACCAATGTTATCTCTCCATAATTCTCTCCATAGTTTATCAAAATTACTATCGAGTAGTTTTTGTTTTTCGTTAATAGTCATCTCATCAACTATATTGTGTATATATTTTCTATCATGAAGAGGATACTTGCCTCTCATAAAATCTACAAACCCTAATGTATCTTTCCTGCATATTAAAAGATATTTTATTTCCCCTGTATCTTTGTTAATCTTATAAGCAATAGTCCCAATACTAGTGATTGGTTTTTTACAATTATGAAAAACGTGACCTGTTTTTCCACAATTATTACAAAAATTGTATGTAATAGCCATAAAGTTATATGTTATTGCCTTATTCTTTTTATATATATATTATTGTAATGACGTTAGACCCGAAAATTTGGGGACCACACTATTGGTTTGTCCTCCATACTATAGCCTTATCTTATCCAGAGACTCCCAATGAGGTGGCTAAGAAAAAGTTTTATGATTTTTATCAAAATCTTCCATTGTTTCTTCCAATAGAAGATATTGGTAATAATTTTAGTAAGTTTCTTGATAAATATCCAGTAACACCTTATTTAGAATCAAGACAGTCTTTGGTGAGGTGGACACATTTCATTCACAACAAAATTAACACAGCATTAAATATGCCAACGTTAAACCTCGAAGAAGCCCTCACTGCTTACTACGATCAATATAAACCAAAGGAGGTAAAAGATGTACAAGATCGCAGAAGAAGAGAGAAAATCGCATTTTCAGGAGTAATGGTAATATTATTTATTAGCGGTGTGTATTTTTATAATAGATGATAACAATTTCTTAACGTATATCAAATGAGGATTGAAATAGTTGTATTATTAATTACAGGGTTTTTTATAGCAAACGCATATCATGATGGAAAATATGTCGAAACGTTGAAATCATGGAAAAAGTATTATCAAATGGCTGGCATAGCTTTTGCAGGACTATCTGCCTACCTGTTTTTTAAAAAAAATCCATCTGACACAAGAACGCTCATTTCATCGGCAAGCGGTGTCATTCGTCATCTACCTATAGACAAATCTGTAGGAGATTTATTTGAACCATTAATGAAAATCTCAAATCATACAAACAATATTCGTCAAGAAAAGATCATCACAACAGGAGGTAACTCGTCAAAACGGTGTGTTAGCGAAACTAAAAAGAAGTATGTTGCCGCAAAACAAGGATGGAAATGTGGAAAATGTCAAAAACAACTTCCTGCTTGGTTCGAAATTGACCACACAATTCGACTTGACCACAACGGAACAAACAATGTAGATAATCTTGTAGCAATGTGTAGAGAATGTCATGGAGAAAAAACGGCGCTAGAAAACTTATAATATAATATTATAATAGCAATATGTCAGAGCAGAAAGTGTCGTCACCGACAGATGAAGCTTCATATGCTGCTGCTGCAGCAGCATCAACACAAATTAACAAACACATTGAAGTGTCGTCACCGACAGACGGATCACCTGAACAATCTAATCAGGTGAGAGAAATTATCTCAAGTGTTATTAAAAATCCTATTATCTACGCAATTGCTTCGGTCGTTGAAGTAATACTTTTGATACTTATATTGTATAAATGGAATCCTTTTAACGTATCCGGAAAATTGCCAGCATTATGTAGTATATTTATAATGTTTGTAATGTTTTTTCAACTAATGACTTTTATATTTGTATACCAAGAACAAGAGACCTTTCAATTTACCAAATTTTTGGACATAGCTATCAAAATTATAGTAACTCTCGCAACAATATGTGGGATGGTTATGCTTATTTATACTGTTATATGGTTGGCATCGAAATTTCCATCGGCTGCCATAGGGTTGATATATTTTCTAAATATTTTAATAGTGATTTCTACCATTGCCCTAGTGTACACAATGTCGGGAAATTATTTTAATAAAGGTACAAACGGTTCTAACTTTATGGGTAAGAGTAAAAAAGGTTTAGACTTTATAATAGCACTAATATTTTATATACCTTGTGCGCTTATAGAACTTGTAGAATGGGCAAAAATACAATATAATATTACCACAAACTCGGTTTTGATATTATTATCAGTTGAGGTTTTTCTAATATCGTTGAGAATACTTATACCCAAACTTCTGAAGACTATTATAGTTTCTGACAATATTCAATTATTGCGAGCACCAGTTTATTTAAATATTGAAACCGACTTAGGAAATTACCCTAAATCAGATAAAAAAACTCTGGAAGATGAAGATGAAAATGAAGAGAAACAAGAATATATTTATTCAATATCTGCATGGTTTTGGATAAATCCTCAACCACCTAGCACAAGAAGGGCGTACACAAAATATACGAACATTATTGAATATGGAAGGCAACCTGCTGTAGAATTTAATGGGTTAGAAAACACATTAAGGGTGGTATGTAGAATTAGTGACGAGAGCGAATTAACAATTGCTAAAATACCCGATATTGATTTACAGGTATGGAACAATATAGTTATTAACTATGATGGGTCGACGATGGATGTGTTTTTGAACGGAGAACTTGTAGGGTCTAAACCAAATATAGTTCCTCAGAAAATTATTAGGCAAGTTATTAATGTTGGGGAAGATAAAGGCATAGAAGGTGGAATATGTAACGTAACAGTCACAGACAAAATACTTCAAAAAAATCAAATTAATATGATATATAAAACTTTAAGAGAATTAGATGTACCTCTCGTATAAGTTTATTTCTGTTTATAATATAATGTCTCTTGTTGGTACTATTGTTGGAGTTATTGTTACGCTTGCGGTATTATATATAATTTTGTCATACTATTACTTGAAGACAGCTAAATTAACAGACCTTAAAGACGGAAATGAGGCTGAAGAGATTTTGGCGGCTGATATTCCAGGAGACAGCAATTCTAGTAATTACACATATTCGATATGGTTTAATGTAGACGACTGGAGCTACCGTTTTGGTATGCCAAAAACTATGCTATCAAAAACATCTAATGATGATATTCTAACGAAAATTGTCTTAGATGATGTGTTGAATAATATTAAAGTTATTATAGGCTGTCATATCGAGAATGGTAGTGGAGTTATTGAACATGAATGTGTGGTCGAAAACTTTCCAATACAACGATGGACGAACTTAACAATTAGTGTTTTTGGCAGAACACTTGACATGTATATTGACGGAAAATTAGTAAGAACATGTATGTTACCTGGTATAGCGAAGACTAGCGCGACAGACAGTATTTATATAACTCCTGACGGGGGGTTTAAAGGAAAGACATCAAATTGTAAATATTGGGACAACTCATCAAATCCGCAACAAGTATATGATATTTACAAAGAGGGATATACTGGGTTCGCGTTCGGAAGCGCTCTTGGTATGGTAAACAAATATGGTATCAAGTTCAGTTTTATGGAAAACGACAAAGAAAAAACTAGTTATGAATTTTAAACTGTATTATATTATGTTAATATATGTAATGGAGAAACTAACAGACCTAAGTAATTCATTCAAAAGTTACTCATCAAATAGATTTTTACCTGGAAACAATGATTTTCTACATTCGAACAGTATAGTAGCAAAGTTTGCTTTCTTGATATTAGTGTTAATATTATTTGTTGTTATGTTGCGTATAGGAACACTTGTGTTAGGTGTTATCTACACCCCGAAGTCTGACCCGATTCTTATAAATGGTATGATTGATGCAAAACAATTAATGAAAATATCACAGGATCCATCAGTAAAGGGATCAATACCAATTCTTCGTTCTCAGAATGAAAATAACGGTCTAGTATTTACATGGTCTGTATGGATTAATATAGAAGACCTTCAATATAACAAGGGCAAATACAAACATATATTTCATAAAGGCAATACAGATTCTAATAAGTCAGAACCGTCAAATGGGATGAACTACCCAAATAACGCACCAGGGCTATATATACATCCTTCGGAAAATAAACTAATTGTTGTAATGAATACTTTCGAGAATATTTTAGATGAGGTAGTAATTAACGATATACCATTAAATAAATGGCTGAATGTTATTATTAGAGTAGATGAACAACATAGATTAGATGTTTATATAAACGGTCGGCTCATTAAAAGACATATTATGGAAAGCGTACCAAGACAAAATTACGACGATGTATATGTTTCTATGAATGGCGGTTTCTCTGGATATACATCAAATCTAAGATACTTTAACAAAGCGATTGGTCCGTCCAAGATTCAGTCTATTGTTCGTCAAGGTCCTTCATTAAACATGGTTAGTGACAGTAATAGTACATTAGAATCGGGATCTCAATTTTTATCAACACAATGGTATTTATCTAACCATTAAATAAATTTTTACAGATGACAATAACTCGTTATTTCTTTCACAATAACGAGTTTTAATATATATTATTTATATTATGACTATATAATATGTCAAACAATGTTTCACAAAAATGTGTTCCTCCTCAAAATTGGCCTACTACACAAGACGCTAACGGAGTTATAACTTCGGCAGGCCCGCCTATAACCGCATTAAATAGGATTAGATATCAATGCGAAACGTCTCATAGTAGAGAAGAAACTGATATGAGACGAAAAGCAGAAGTATTACAGTACAAAAAAAATTCATTTAAATGGACAAAAAAAGAACGATTTGCTTATCTCGCAAAGCATCCATCGAGTCGACCTCCAACAAATTCAATTCAAACTGCTCCGACAGGTATTCTTTGCGGAGACGCATATCAGTCTGGTGCGAGGGTGATACCAAGTGGAAACGACGGAAATGTACTATCATCTCCAAACGCAAGCAATGTGCCAATAGACCCAAAAAACAAAGTCAATTTATATTACGATGATACTGTACCTCTTACAAACTGGTCATCTCAAACACAGTATACTGAAGTAGGGGCATATGACGGAGAGATAATACGGTATGAATTTCCTGTACCTGATGCTATAGCACCTTTAATATTGACAAACGATAATTTTAGAAAAGCATTATCATATTATTTTGACGGAGCAATGGATGTGAGTTTTTCAGTAACAGATTATCCACAAATAGGCAGATTTAATAGTGATCCTACTAAGATATCCTTATGGAATGTTTCGGCAGTCACTGATATGTCTGGCGCGTTTATAGGTAACGCATCGTTTAATGAAAACATTGATAATTGGGATGTTTCCTCCGTGACTGATATGAGCGATATGTTTAATGGATGCAGTGCTTTTAACCAAACGCTGAATAAGTGGAAAACGTCAAGTGTAACAGATATGAGTAATATGTTTAATGGTTGTAGTAGCTTTAATAAACCATTGAACGCGTGGGATGTTACAAATGTCACAAATATGAATGGCATGTTTAGCGGTTGTTTTGTTTTTAATAAAACTTTAAATAATTGGGATGTTTCCAAAGTAACCTCTATGGAAAATATGTTTAATGGCGACGCTATTTTTAATCAACTACTTGATTCGTGGAATGTGTCAAATGTATCCAACATGTCAGACATGTTTAATGGATGCTCAAAATTTAATCAAGATTTAAGAGACTGGGAGATGTCTATTGATACCGTATTAAATGGAACTCTACGGATGTTCTTTGGAACAGCTCTCTCTAAAAAAGATATTGATGATAAAACAATCATAGATGCAGACGGCACACCAATACAAAAGACAAATAGCATGATAGGGACAACATATCAGAATTACTTTTCAACAATAACCATAGTACATTTAAATAATTCACTATTTAGACAGGCACTGGACTACTATTTTACTAGCACAACAGACGCGTTTACAACTAGCGAATTGTCCAATCTAGGCAGATTAGCATATCATTCTGGCAACATAGCATACTGGGATGTTTCTGAAGTAACAGACATGTCTGGAGCGTTTAAAGACAAAAACACATTTAATTCAAATATTAACGACTGGGATGTCTCTAGTGTTACTGACATGAGTAGTATGTTTTATAATTGCGAACAGTTTGATCAGCCTTTAAATAATTGGGATGTGTCTAATGTCACCGACATGAGCAGTATGTTTTACCACGATACTAGTAATAGCAATTTCAATCAACCATTAGATACGTGGATAGTCGAAAGGGTAACTAATATGGAAAGGATGTTTTATAATTGCTTTTCATTTTCACAAAGTTTGCGTACATGGGTATTATCTATTAATACCGGATTGAATAGCACGTTCGAGATGTTTAAAAATACTTCGGTGACTACAACAATCGCAGGTATTACTATTGTAGACTCAAACGGGACTCCAATAATGTTACCAGCAGACCAAGTCAATATAGATAGACAGGCTTATTTCTTAACATCAAATATTCTTTACTTAAATAACATATCCTTTAGACAAGCATTATATTTTTATTTTAATTATGCTAGTGATTCACTGAATACGTTCTCAGAAAATGATTTAAATAAAATAGGTAGATTCGGCGAAGCAACATCAGGAAATATCTCTTATTGGGATGTCTCGGCCGTAACAAATATGAGTAGAGCGTTTGAGTTTAGGACAACATTCAACGAAGTCATAAATGGATGGGATGTATCCAATGTAACAGACATGAGCAGTATGTTTTATGGATGTGAAAACTTTAATCAGGATATATCTCAATGGAATATAGCCCGAGTAGATAACACAAGTAATATGTTTTACAATAATGCTAGTTTCAATATACCATTATCGCGTTGGGATGTTTCTAATGTGGAAAATATGAGCGGCATGTTTTATGGTTGTGCGAATTTTAACTATTCACTTAATGTTTGGAATGTTTCTAAGGTTACTGATATGAGCGGCATGTTTTACGGTTGCACAATGTTTAACCAGCATATAGACCAGTGGGATGTATCTTTTCTAGAAAACGCAACAAATATGTTCAGAAATTGTACCTCATTTAATAAATCTTTGAATAGTTGGACCCCGTCTAACTTAGCGAACGCGAGCGGTATGTTTTTTGGCTGTGTGTTATTTAACCAACCTTTTAATAATTGGACTCTTCCTGCCACTACAGATTTAAGTTACATGTTTTATAATTGTGCATCATTCAATCAGGCGTTAACTACATTTGATGTAGCGGAAGTTACTACCACAAATAGTATGTTTTATGGATGTGTAAATTTTGATCAACCGCTAAATAGTTGGAACATGTCAAGTGTAATTGATATGAGTAGCATGTTTTATAATTGCGTTAAATTCAATCAATCTCTATACAAATGGGACGTGTCAAGCGTTACAACTATGAGTGACATGTTTAATGGGTGCATATTATTTAATGGGGCATTTTTCGATTCAGTTTTGAATACATGGAGCGTATTCAATGTCTCTAATATGAATCGCATGTTTAACGGGTGCATATTATTTAATCAATCTCTTAGAACATGGACTCCTGCAAGCAATGTGTCGGTCAATAATATGTTTCAATCAACCTTAGTAAGAAATAATAATGATACTCTTATTTTAATAAACAATTATGGTACACCTCTTGGAGAATACTTTATTGGAAGGATAATATTAGACGATACTACGTTTAACAACGCATTGACATATTATTTTGGTGGTAGTAATAACGGGTTTACAATAAACGAATTACTCTCGATAGGTACTTTCAATAGCACGCCTAATAATATAAATTCATGGGATGTATCCAATGTCAAAAATATGTCATTTGCGTTTAATAATAGAAGTTCATTTAATATAAACATAAACAATTGGAATACATCAAAATTAATAAATGCATCCAATATGTTTAACGGATGTACTGAGTTCAACCAACCACTAAATAATTGGGATATGTCAAGCGTTACCAATATGAGTAGTATGTTTTATGGATGTAGCATGTTCAATCAGTATTTAAATAATTGGGATATGTCAAGCGTTACCAATATGAGTAGTATGTTTTATGGATGTAGCATGTTCAATCAGTATTTAAATGAATGGGATGTGTCAATCGTTACCAATATGAGTAGCATGTTTTATAATTGCGAAAATTTTAATAGAGACGTGGAATCGTGGGATGTGTCAAGTGTTACCAATATGAGTAGAATGTTTTATGGTTGTATTAATTTTAATAAATCTACAGATAAATGGAACGTTTTAAATGTAACAGATATGCACGCCATGTTTTATAGCTGCGGTAATCTTAATAGACAATTCTCTTTGTGGAATGCATTGTTATCAAATGTTACTGATATGACTGACATGTTTAATGGATGTACTTCGTTAGTGTATTCGTTGCGAAACTGGCAATTGATGTCAAGTACCATATTGCATAATACAACTGCGATGTTTAATAACACTAAAATATCTAAAACAGATAATGAAAACATTATTATAGATTCAAGTGGGACCCCTGTGTATACGTTATTAAATGACTCGCCCAATTATTTTAACAATCCAATTATATTAAACATTGACGATGATTATAGTTTTTCACAGGCAATATATTACTATTTTAATGACGACGCATATACATTCTTCTTTACAGTTAAAGAAGAGTTTCAGATTGGCAGAACCGATAGTACGAAGACAAATATTTCATACTGGAACGTTTCGGGAGTAGCTGATATGTCAACAACATTCTCAGATAAGACCACATTTAATGAAAATCTTTCATTATGGGATGTGTCAAGTGTAACTAATATGAGCAGTATGTTTAGTGGTTGCAGTGCTTTCAATCAACCACTTGATAGTTGGGATGTGTCAAGTGTAACTAATATGAGCAGTATGTTTAGTGGTTGCAGTGCTTTCAATCAACCGCTTGATAGTTGGGACGTGTCAAGCGTATCTAATATGAGCAGAATGTTTTACAACGATTCGAGTTTCAACCAACCACTTGATAGTTGGGATGTGTCAAGTGTATCTAATATGAGCAGCATGTTTAGTGGTTGCAGTGTTTTCGATCAGTATCTGGTTCATTGGAATGTATTAAATGTTGTAAATTTCAGAAGCATGTTTTATGGATGTACGAGGTTTAATCAATATCTCAGGAATTGGTCATTATCGCCGTTCGCAATTTTTAACACAACTAATATGTTTGCAGACTCAAGTGTAAACCCAGTGACTGATTCAAGTGGTATTCTATTAATAACAGAAGGTAGTCCGATAAATAGGTACTTTATAGGAACTATAATATTAGATAATTCTACTTTTAACAACGCATTAACATATTATTTTGATGGTAGTAATAATGGGTTTACGCCAACACAAACCATTCAATTAGGTAGATTCGAAAATACAACAGACGATTCAAGCCGACAAAATATTTCATATTGGAATGTTTCAGGAGTAACTGATATGTCTGGATCTTTTAGCGGAAAAACATTGTTTAATGAAAATCTTTCATTCTGGGACGTGTCAAACGTAACTGATATGAACAGCTTGTTTACTGGGTGCAGTGCTTTCAACCAACCACTTGATAGTTGGGACGTGTCAAACGTAACTGATATGAACAGCTTGTTTACTGGGTGCAGTGCTTTCAACCAACCACTTGATAGTTGGGACGTGTCAAACGTAACTAATATGAGCAGCTTGTTTAGTGGTTGCAGTGTTTTCAATCAACCACTTGATAGTTGGGATGTGTCAAGTGTATCTAATATGAGCAGCATGTTTAGTGGTTGCAGTGTTTTCAATCAACCACTTGATAGTTGGGACGTGTCAAGCGTATCTAATATGAGCAGTATGTTTTACAACGATTCGAGTTTCAACCAACCACTTGATAGTTGGGATGTGTCAAGTGTATCTAATATGAGCAGCATGTTTTATGGTAATACAGAATTGAATAGAAGTTTTCGCGTATGGACCATATTATATCAAGACGTGTCATTAAATTATGCTTTTGCTGGTTCAAATGTTTACCCATCAAACGACAGTATTGGTACATTAATAGATGGTTCAGGCACGCCTTTGTCCAATTATTTTTCAGGATTATTTATATTAAACGACTCAAATTTTTACAAAGCATTAGATTACTACTTTAAAGGCACTCCATATAATTTTACTGACAGCGAATTATCGCTTATAGGCAGATTCGCTGACTCGGAGTCAAAAGATAATATATCATTTTGGAACGTCTCTGCTGTTACAAATATGAGCAAAGCATTTATTGATAAAGGGTATTTTAATATGGATATAAATAATTGGGATGTATCACTTGTTACAAATATGAATTACATGTTCAGTGGATGTTCTAATTTTAATATGCCACTAAATCTGTGGAATGTATCTAATGTGTTAAATATGAGAAATATGTTCTATAATTGCAAGAGGTTCAACCAACCACTTGATAATTGGGATGTATCTAGTGTTAATAATATGAGCTACATGTTTAGTAAATGTCTTGTTATGGATAATCATTTAAGGCACTGGAATGTAAAAATAAGCACAGTAATAAATAATGCAACAAATATGTTTGATAAAACAAGCATATCTATTAAAGACGATGAAATGAACATTATCATACATGATACAGGAACACCTGTTCAGAATATAGATGAGGTAACTTCTTATAAAAACTATTTTACAATAACAACAAAGTTATCAATATCAAGCAATTCAATGTTTTATATGGCGTTAAATTATTATTTTAATAGTATTGCTGGCACACTGACGCAAAATGAACGGGTTTTGATAGGCCAAAATACAGAGACAAACAGTAGTTCAAAAGCAAATATTGTATACTGGAATGTATCAGAAGTCACAGACATGTCTGGTGCTTTTAAGGGAAAAACAACGTTTAATGAAAATATAAATAATTGGGATGTTTCAAACGTAACAGATATGTATGGTTTATTTGACGGGTGTAGTAGTTTTAATCAGTCTTTAAATAATTGGGATGTTTCTAATGTTGTTAATATGAATAAACTATTCAGCGGTTGTATTATGTTTAACCAACCTCTTAACAAGTGGGATGTATCAAGTGCAACCAACATGAATGATATGTTTTATATATGCAAAAACTTCAACCAAAACATTAATGAGTGGATTGTTTCAAGTGCAAGGCTTACTGCCAACATGTTTGTTGGGTGCATTAATTTTAATCAGAGTTTATCTAATTGGGACGTATCTAGCATCATTGATATGAGAAATATGTTTGGCGGTTGCATAAATCTTTCCCAAACTTTTAGAATGTGGAATATAAATTCTAATCCAGATGATACCGTGTTATTGAATAATATGTTTAACGGAACTTCCATATATCCTTCGGTTGATAATGGAATTGATTTAATTGATGTCGGAACTCCTAAAGTTATTTATTTTAATTGTGCAATAGCATTAACAAACACTACATTTTATAATGCACTATTACTTTACTTCGATGGAATAAATAACGGGTTTACTGCTGATGACGCGAACCGAATTGGTTCATTTAACACGTCAAGAGGAAACATATCGCATTGGAATGTAGTTGCTGTCACGACCATGACAAATGCATTTCAAAATAGAGCAGTGTTTAATGAAAATCTTTCATTCTGGGACGTGTCAAGCGTTACCGATATGAGCAGTATGTTTAGTGGTTGCAGTGCTTTCAATCAACCACTTGATAGTTGGGATGTGTCAAGCGTAACTAATATGAGCAGCATGTTTACTGGTTGCAGTACTTTCAATCAACCACTTGATAGTTGGGATGTGTCAAGCGTAACTAATATGAGCAGCATGTTTACTGGTTGCAGTACTTTCAACAAACCACTTGATAGTTGGGATGTGTCAAGCGTAACTAATATGAGCAGTATGTTTTACAACGATTCGAGTTTCAACCAACCACTTGATAGTTGGAACGTAACAAGCGTAACTAATATGAGCAGTATGTTTTACGGTTGTGGTGCTTTTACTAAATTATTGGTTATATGGGTTCCTCCTGTAAATGTTATATTAACAGAGATGTTTAAATACGCCAGTGTGTCGAAGGTTGAGAACAACGACGATATAATAGATGATCAAGGAACTCCAACAAGCAAATATTTTATAGGCAGAGCAATATTGGCAAATGATAATATAAAAGCGGCAATTACATATTATATTAGTGGTACAACTGGCGGATTATCAACTGATACACAACGACAACTTGGTAGATCCAGCAGCAACCCGATTATTCAAACATGGGACGTGTCAAATGTAACTAATATGGAGTCGGCGTTTTTAGGCAGGTCCACTTTTAATGAAAACATTGATAATTGGGATGTGTCAAGCGTAACTGATATGAGCGGCATGTTTATCGGTTGCACTGCTTTCAATCAACCACTTGATAGTTGGGATGTGTCAAGCGTAAAATATATGAGTAGCATGTTTAGTGGTTGCAGTGCTTTCAATCAACCACTTGATAATTGGCACGTGTCAAGCGTAACTAATATGAGCAGTATGTTTATCGGTTGCACTGCTTTCAATCAACCACTTGATAGTTGGGATGTGTCAAGCGTAACTAATATGAGCAGCATGTTTAGTGGTTGCAGTGCTTTCAATCAACCACTTGATAATTGGCACGTGTCAAGCGTAACTAATATGAGCAGTATGTTTAGCGGTTGCAGTGATTTCGAACACCCACTTGATAATTGGGACGTGTCAAAGGTAATTAACATGAACAGCATGTTTTATAAGTGTAGTTCATTTAATAACACGCTAAATAGTTGGAATGTGGGAAGCGTAAAATATATGAGTTATATGTTTTATAAATGTGTAGGCATACATCAATTAGATGATTGGAATGTCGCTAATGTCGAGGATATGAGTTATATGTTTGTAAATCTTGATATCGCGACCAGAGACTTCACAAGATTATGGAATGTAAATGTTGATATTAGTAACTCAGTTATTGTAACTGGCATGCTTAGACACATCCGTCCAGAGACCGACGTTGTCAATCCATTGTATGACAGTTATACCGCTAGGAACAACGTTTGCACCGGCGGTGCGAAAATTTTGTCTGGTGGGACGCCAACTAAACTATGGTTTAAAGGAGTTTTTGTGATGGACAATGACTCATTTAAAAAATCACTATTGTATTATTTTGACGGCACAGTCGATGACCTAACCGACGATCAACGAGATAGAATTGGTCGCGACACCGATTATGCAAGCAAATCGCTTATTTCTGATTGGAATGTATCAGAAGTCACAGACATGTCGGGGGCTTTTAAAGAAAAAACTCTTACCGCGTCATTATATCATTGGGATGTATCCAAAGTTGTCACTATGTCTAGAATGTTTTACAATTGTACTATTCTTCTTACCGAATCTTATGCAGTCTGGGACGTGTCAAACGTTATAGATATGAGTTATATGTTTTATAATTGTCTCAACCTTGGAGAACGTGCTGCTAGTCCATTTACTGAGTGGGATGTCTCTAATGTAACCAATATGAGTTATATGTTTTATAAATGTTCTAAATTATTTAATTACAGTTCAACCAGGAGTACAATAGTTAACTATTTTCTTGATTGGGATGTGTCTAGTGTTATAAATATGAGTCACATGTTCGAACTGTCCCACAATTATACTTACTCATTACAATTATGGTCACCGCGTCCAGATGTTTCTCTAAATTCAATGTTCGATTCAGTGTCAAATATATTTCCACTATCAAGAGATGGGATTTCACTCATTACAGACGGAACTCCGTTATTTGATTACTTTATTGGTAAAATTTCACTTACAGACGATACGTTTAGTAAGGCGTTATCTGTATATTTTGAGGAATATGGCGCGGATTCATCGTTTAACGATAATGAATTACTACAGATAGGTCGTGTAAACGATATAAGTGGTAACTATAGTAATACAAACATAACAGTTTGGAATGTAGGTGCTGTTACAGATATGTCATTGGCGTTTAAAGGTAGAACATTCAATCAGAATCTTAAATACTGGGACGTATACAATGTTAAAAGTATGCGAGGCATGTTTTATGGAGTTACTACACCACTCATCACTGATTGGTATTACTGGGATGTTTCAAATGTTGTAGACATGAGCAGTATGTTTCAGGAAACAAACATAGGCGGAGGATCGAGATCTTGGAACACGTCGAATGTAACTACTATGAGCAATATGTTTAATGGTTGTAAAGGGTTTTCTGGAATTGAGGTTGGTAGTTGGGACGTTTCTAAAGTGACCGATATGAGTTATATGTTTAAAGATTGTCATGGAGTTAATCCACAATTTTCTATAAAAAACACCTGGGATGTTTCAAATGTGACAGATATGAGTTATATGTTTTATAATTGCTATTCGGCTGGGGTCTTATTAAATAGTTCAGTTGCGTTATGGGATGTATCTAATGTAGTTAATGCAGACAACATGTTTCACAATTGTAGTGTCCGCTGGACGGTGGTATACGATCACCTTTGGTCAGGTGGCGAATGGCGCAATAGATTGAGGGGCTGGAAATTTAAAGATTCTACCGTTATCAATGGTTTGAATAACATGTTTAAAATAGCGACATTTACATACGGCGGAGACAATTATAATGTCGGCATTGTCTCTAGTGATTATACGTCGTATGGCGTTTTGTTAATAAATTCTGACGGGACCCCAACACCTGAATACTTTACTTAACGTACAATAATGATATTACAATCGTCGCATATGTATTATAATTGCGATTTCATTGAAAATCTAAACGACATTGAAAGCTACATAAATCAGTTATATGTGCGAGAATTGCGGTTCAACAACGATAGATAATGCATACACCCAATTTACAATTATAATCGGCTTCGCCAAGAGAAATAATCAACAGCATTTGGATTCCATACTATAACAATTAATATATTATGCTTTAAAACATAGTATATTAATTTATATATGAACCTAAATATCGAATCTTACAGCAAACAAGATTTAATTAAATTGTTCTCTCTTAAACCAAATTTTGATAGCAAATGTGTTCAAATATTTCTTTATACTGAAAAAAATTAATGGCATAAGATTCACGACTACACTAATAGATAAATGGCAACAAATATTTTCGGGTTATTATTAATACCGTATTAACT
>Ga0208133_1000388_pt1 | contig 17279 bp, 17 predicted proteins | sample ColrivemetaGS535_FD_187595 | JGI IMG/M metagenome (GOLD analysis project Ga0208133, IMG submission 187595) | Estuarine microbial communities from the Columbia River estuary, USA - metaG S.535 (SPAdes) (version 2) | ecosystem: Environmental > Aquatic > Marine > Intertidal zone > Estuary | place... | reverse complement strand
GTACACCCTGTCAGTATTTTGAACTGGTTTGGGGTCCCCCCTACCCTAGCGTATAGAGCAAAAAAAAACACCCGAAGGTGCTTATTGCTTTTCTTTAATGTGCATTAGGAGAGATCCAAGTAGAAACATTAATAATCCAAATGCTGTTGCTGTTACTGTATCAATCATAGTTTTAAAATTTACCGCCTACTGTTCCGTTTGGTTTTTTAATAATACCACCAAACCCTTTGTTTTCTTTTATGCTTTTCATATACTCATCACAACAAGTTGCATCAGGACAAACTACTTTACCATCTACAACTTTTATTTTGTGTCTGGTAAGTTCTTTTATTTCACCACACAAGGAACACTCAAATTTTGACATAGTTATTTATTTAGCAGTAGGGGTAGGAGTCGAACCTACATAGAGACATTTCTGTTACCTCTACCTTCGAGACAAGAAGGTGTGTATGCCATTCCACCACCCTACTTTGTTGTAAAGTACATCGCTAATATATATCCAATCGGTAATATAATTGCGACTGCGTAAATATAATTATCTGCCATAACTTTGTTTTTTTTTGATAAGGGGAAGCAACCAAACCTCCCCTCCTCAAATGCTGATTCTTAAATCCCAATTTAAAAATCTTTGCCTACCTACTGATAACTAAAACCCATATTTAATTGAGGTAGGACTTTTCTTGCTCCACTCACGCAGGAAGCTCTCGTTGTGACCCTACAGGATTTGAACCTGCAATCTTCATCTTGACTAGGGATGATGTTTTAACCAATTTAAACTATGGGTCTTCAGGATCATAACCGACTTGTTATGTTTTAGATAGTAGGTCGTACTATTCCTAAAATAATTAAGGCTCAAGTCTATTCGACAGTATTATCTAGTGAACGAGATTATAATGAGTTACACTACCACTCAATGCCTTAACCACTTACTGACTTGACAAATGTACAAAATTGTTATTAAAGTATTAGTAGAAAGACGTAAAAATTACAAAAAAAAATACATCTTCCTGATTATCAGTAATTTAAAGTTTAGGGGTCTAATTGGGGTCTAATTGAGGTCTAAATGGGGTCTAATTGGGGTCAACGATACCCCTATAAAGATAAGGATAAGGATAAAGAGTATTCTTTCTTTTTTTGTGTTACTTTTTTTCTTTCTTATTTGTTTAGTTAGATAATTTTTTGTATGTTTACCAAAGATGAAAAGATTACCTACAGAAATAAAAAGGCAAAGAGGCACGTTAAGGGATGATAGAATGAACCCTAACGAACCACAATCTCCTTTAAATATACCTCCAGTACCTACTTGGTTATCTGAGGATGGACAGAAATCTTTTTTTGAGTTAAGCATAATGCTACACGATATGTCTGTTCTAACTCAAGCAGACGAACTATCTCTTACATTGCTTTGTGATGCTTATGGCGATTACAAACAAGCTAAAGAAGTGATAAACACATTAGGTCCAACTCAAGACGTAACATCAAGAGAGGGTCATACTAAGTCGATACAAAGACCTGAAGTTCTTATAGCCAATCAAGCCTTCACAAGAGTTTTTCAACTACTTAAAGAATTTGGTTTAACACCATCGAGTAGAGCAAAGGTGAATGCTATAGAGAATCAGGCAAATACACCTGACATTAAAATAGAAAATTTCTTTAACAGCGATGAATAATCTTCATCACATAGATAAAGATAAATACTACTTTGATGACAAAGCAGCTAAGAGAGCTGTAGACTTTATCCAAACCTTTTGTCAGCACGTTAAAGGAGACTTGGCAGGTCAAAGGTTTATTCTTGAGGAGTGGCAAAAGGATGATATTATAAAACCACTATTCGGATGGAAGTCTAAAAAAACTAACTTACGTAAATTCAGACAATGTTTTGTGTTTATCCCTAGGAAGAACGGAAAGACAAACTTAATGGTAGGTATAGCACTCTATATGCTTTTTTCTGATGGAGAGAAGGGTGCTGAGATTGTATCTGCTGCTGCCGATAAAGAACAAGCTAGATTATCTTTTTCTATTGCAAAACAAATGGTGCTTCAAGAGCCACAACTTCTTAAACGCTCTAACGCTTATAGAGACTCTATAACTTACGATAAAGTTGGATCTTACTACAAAGTTATATCAGCCGATGCAGACACTAAGCACGGATTAAACCTATCTTGCTGTCTACTGGATGAAATACATTCTCATAAGAATAGAGACTTGTACGATGTACTACTTACTTCTATGGGTGCAAGGAAAGAGCCTCTTATGCTAGGTATTACTACAGCAGGTGCAGGTCATCAAAAGGACCACATTTGTAAAGAGCTGTATGATTATTCTAAGAAACTTATAGATGGTGTAATTGAAGATGATTCGTTTTTAGGTGTGGTTTACGAAGCTGACCAAAAAGACGATATTTTTGACGAAGAAGTTTGGAAGAAAGCAAATCCTGGTTATGGTACTATCATAACTGAGGAGTATATGAAGCAACAATCAGTAAAGGCTAAGAATGAGCCATCTTATGAAAATACTTTTAGAAGGCTACATCTTAATCAATGGGTTGCAAATGAAACTAAGTGGATTAGCGATGAAAAGTGGATGGATTGTGACGAGGGTGTTACAGAGTCTAGGTTACTAGGTAAACCTTGTTATGTTGGCTTAGATTTAGCTTCTACACGAGATATTACTTGTTTAGCACTACTTTTTCCTGATAAAGAGGGTAGTTACGACATAATTATGCACTCTTTTATACCTTCTGACAACGCTCATAAACGCTCTGAAAGAGATAAAGTAGATTACCTTAAATGGCACAGAGAGGGTTATGTGGATCTTACTCCAGGCGATGTGTGTGATTACAACTACATTAAGCAAAAAATAAGAGACATATCAGAGAAGTTTGATGTTCAAATGATAGCATACGATAGGTGGAACGCTTCACAGATTGTAATTGACCTTACAGAAGAAGGTTGCCCAATGATTCCTGTAGGACAAGGTTACAGAACGATGTCACCTGCCACTAAGGAATTTGAAACATTGATATTAGCAGGAAGCATACGACACGGAGGAAACCCTGTGCTTAGATGGATGATGTCTAATGTAGTCTTAGCTTTAGACCCTGCCGGAAACGTAAAACCAAACAAAGCAAAATCAAATGATAAGATTGATGGAATTGTAGCTTGTCTGATGGGACTGTCAGAGGCTATGCAAAACAAAAATAATGGTGGATCAGCGTACGATGACAGGGAGATATTCTTTATCTAAAGATGAGATAATATCTCAAGAGCAAGACTCTATAAGACAAATCTGCGAATCAGTAGCAGGTAGAAACCAAGACTATCACTTTGTGGATGATTTGGTCCAAGAAATCAATGTTATCCTGCTTACACAGCTAGAAGAAACCATCCAATCACTATACGAGACTAATCAGCTAAAGTATTTCATAGCTAGAATAACAACCAATCAAGTTTTATCGAATACATCACCATTCCACAAGACTTATCGTGATAAGGGTCTTATGAATGCTCCTGTATATTTTGAATACGATGGTACTGCCGATGATTTATGGAAAAAGGCATTATCTCTAGAAGACAGTATGAGTAAGGACATAATTTATTTCAGATTTGAATACGGACTTAAAATATCGCAAATATCAGCTATAAAAGGTGTTTCAGACCGATATGTATATAGAGTTTTATCACGCACACTAAAATATTTGAAAAAAACTTTGTAATATTGGTTCAGTATTTAGGTGTTTTTACTATTTATTAATGTATAACTATTCAAGCAGCTTTGGGTTTATTCGATTTTTTTAAAAGAAACAAGAACGAGAACGTGGATTCAGAATCACGCTCTATGTTCGGTCAGACAATACTTACAAATATTTTTGGAAGCTCGTCAGGACAGACAATATCTAAACAACAAGCAATTAGAATTGCTACGGTATGGTCCTGTGTTCGGGTTCTTTCTGAAACAATAGCTTCCCTCCCCATCTGCCTATATTCTAAAGATAAAGATAATAGAAAAATAAAGCTTACAAACAATCCATTAAATAGTTTAGTGGGTGAACAGCCTTCTCCGTTATACAACTCTTTTATGTTCTTTGAAAGAGCTTTGGTCGATTTGTCTTTTGATGGAAACTTCTGTGCTTACATAGAAAGAAATCAAGGCGGTCTACCTGTCGCACTTCACCCAATACAATATGATGATGTTGAGGTTTACACATCTCCTGATGGGAGGGAAGTTTATTATGAGGTTACTCAAAACGCTACAACACCTTACCCAATTGTAGGGAAAGTACAATCTGTTAATATGATTCATATTAAAGGTCTTTCCTTTGATGGTATTGAAGGTAAATCACCTTTAGAAGCAGCAGCAGAAACTTTAGGTATATCCCTATCATTAGACAAACACGCAGGATCTTGGTTTAGGAATGGCTCACAATTGGGAGGAATACTTAAACATCCAGGGACTCTTAAACCTGAGACTGCTAAACGCTTGAAAGAATCTTGGAGTTCTAACTATGCAGGTACAGTAAACGCAGGTAAAACTGCAATACTTGAAGAGGGTATGGACTGGACTGCTAGAACAGTACCCAACAATCAAGCTCAATTTATAGAATCTAGAGAGTACCAAGTAAGTGATATTTGTAGAATCTTTAGAGTACCTAACCACCTTGTGAACGACTTGTCTAGAGCTACCTATAGTAATATAGAAGCACAGCAAATCGACTTTGTGGTACACACTATCACTCCTTGGATCAAAAGAATTGAAAGCGAACTTAACGCTAAACTTATTCCTAGTAAAAAGAGAGGAACAGAATACTTTAAATTCAATCTTACAGCAATTCTTAGAGGAGATTCTAAGAGTAGAGCTGATTACTATAGAACATTAGTAAACATCGGTGTAATGTCACCTGATGAAGTTAGGTCGCTTGAAGATATGAACCCAATGGGTGAAGAAAGTGAAAAGGTTTATATGCAATCTAATATGATGCCACTTGACCGACTAGGTGAAGATACATCTAGACAGAAAATATCAGAATAAACTTATAGATATGAAAAATAACAAAGAAATAAGAGTGTATTCTTCTGATTGTGAAGTTCGTATGAGTGAAGGCTCTGACGAAGTTACAGTTAGTGGTTATGCTGCTTTATTTGACCACGAAAGTAGAGATTTAGGTTTTAGAGAAACAATCTCTCGTGATGCTTTTGATGGTAGATTAGAAGATAACGTGATACTTACATACAATCACGATATGAACGCTATCTTGGATCGAAACCAAGGTGGTACACTTAAACTCTCAGTAGATGAGAGAGGATTAAAATATGATGGAACTTTACCAAACACTTCTACAGGTAACGATGTCGCTGAACTTATGCGTAGAGGTTTATTGTACGAATCGTCTTTTGCTTTTACAGTTGAAGATGATGAGTGGACTCAAGATGGTGATGTCCATAAAAGAAACATTAAAAAAGTTGCTAGACTATTTGATGTTTCTATAGTTGGTGTTGGAGCTTATTCCAATACTGATGTTGCACTACGAGCTTTGGAACAAATCAAGGAAGAAGTTTCCGAGAAGGTTGAAGAAGTAGTAGAGCAAGAACAAGTATGCGATAGTGAAGAAACACTTAATAAAATCAACTTATTACAAAATGAATTAACACTAAAAAGTAAACTCTAAATGAAAAATTCTGTAGAATTACGTCAAGAAAGAGCAGGTTTGATTGAAGAATCAAACGGAATGCTTGAAACTTGTAAAAACGAATCTCGTAACTTAACTGATGACGAGCAAGTATCTTACGATGCTAAAATGTCTAAAATTGACAACCTTAAAAAAGATATTGATATGGTAGAACGTCAAGAAAAGCTAAACGCTGAGATTGCTTCAGCACCTGTTTCTTTCGGAACTCAAAATGTAAAAGAGTCTAAAGAAATCAGAGAGTTTTCTTTCGTAGATGCAGCTAAAGCAGCTTACACAGGTCGTGTAAATGGTCTTGTTGCTGAGATGGATCAAGAAGCTCGTAACGAGAACCCTTCTCAAGCGTTCAAAGGTATCGCTATTCCTTATTCTGTGTTAAATAGTTCTGAGCAACGTGGTGCTACAGCAGGTTTCGTAAAAGGTACTGAAGTAACTAGCTTCATTGACCAACTTCAAGCAGCTTCTGTATTGGTACAGGCAGGTTCTAACTTCTACTCAGGATTGAGTGCTGATAGAAAATTCCCTATCGTACAAGGTATCACTTCTACTTGGGCAACTGAGGCAGCTTTAGGTAGCGATGTTACGGCAGCAGGTGATGTTACTTCTAAGACGCTTTCTCCAAAGAAAGTCATCTCTGTAGTAGATATGAGTCCTGAGTCTTTAGTACAGAACGCAGGTCTTGAAGGTGCTTTAAGAAGAAACATCGCAGCTTCTATGATGGCTAAGATGGAAGCAGCTTTATTGGCTCAAGGTAATGTTACCTCAGCTCCAGAATCTATCTTTGCTGATGCAGGATCAGGAGGAACAGGTGCTGCTGATGTTGCTTTATTGGCACTTTTGGAAGCTACTGTAGTAGGTAACGGTGCAGGTCTAGACTCTAAACTTGGTTACATTATGAACCCAGCAGCTTGGAGTGCAATCGCTTCAGCATCAGGTGCAGACTTCACTAACGGTTACTTGAACCTAGCTGACAAAGTGATTAACAACACTCCTTACTTCGTAACTTCTGCTTTAGGTTCTGATGGAACTACTACAAAAGACCAAGTTCTTTGTGGTGACTTCTCTAAAGTACACTTAGGAGTATTCGGTGGATTGGATATTTTGTTTGATCCTTACACTCTTGCAGGTAAAGGTGGAGCTAGAATGGTAGCTACTGGTCTTGTAGATGGTCTTGCAGCTCAAGCAGGAACTATCTTCCAAAAAAGTATCGAAGCATAGTAATAGCTTATAGTTTAAATTAAAAAGGGAGTCCTTCGGGACTTCCCTTTACTTACAATATTAATTCTATGTACTTAGACCCAAACATATACAATCAAGGCGATTTAGTTCTAACAGGCGATCCTACAACACAAGTAGTTTCTGTATCTGAAATTAAAGACCACCTTCGTATAGATACAAGTTATGAAGATACTTTGTTAGGTCTATATATAGATTCTGCTACTGAGATGGCAGAGAATTATTGTGGTAGACATTTTATTACTCACGAATACAAGTTGTACTTTAACAAAATTATTAGAGAGGCTTCATTAATATTTCCTGATTGTACTTTATTTACACAGACAGGGGGTAACACAAACTACCCTGTTAAATGGAGTATTCCTGGGTTTCAATCGGAGTTCTTTTCTGATAAAGCCTATTTAGATGGTAAATCAAATCCTTCTATAGTAAAACTAGGGAGTGCTTTTACTGATTTAGGTTACGCACCTGATGATTATGAAGGAGCTTTGTTTTGGTTTCATTTTAAAACAGGTTTTGGCGATGCAGCAAGTGATGTACCACAGGCAGTTAAACAAGCGATTAAATTAATCGTAAGCGATATGTATTATTTTAGAGAAGATAGAAAACGTAGCTTTCCTATGGCTTCTGAGATATTACTACAACCTTATAAATGTTACCACTAGGATATGACATTTATTAGTAAAATAAAAGCAGGAGATTTTAACCAAAAGATAAGGTTAAATACAGTAACTTCTCAAAAAGATGCGTTTGGTGGTGTAAATGAATCTCCAAGCACTTTTTTTCTTGTTTGGGCAAATAAAAATGTAAAAACTCTCAGAGATATTGAGGAAAAGTTTGAAGGAGAAGAATTACAATCTTATGGTAGGTTTGTTTATACTATAAGGTATTCAGAGAACACTAAAAACATTAAAGCTAATTGGACTATTAATGATCACGAAACAGGTGAACGCTATGAGATTTTAGGTTTTGTTATAGACCCTCGTAAAGAGTTTATTGAGATATTTGTTAAGCAAGATTTACCAACTCAATCCCATTTTTAAAATGGCTAAACCAAAAAAGAATCAAAACTTTACAATAAAGGTAGAGGGAGTTGAAAGAGTTAAAAGAGGACTTAAAAATCTAGGATTAACTGCTAAAAAATCTCGAACTGAAATAAATAAGGCTCTTAGACCTGCTGCCAATATGCTTTCAAGAGGTATTCGTAAGGCTTATAAGAACCAATTTAAAAGTAAAAACCCTGGTCTAAGATACGATCCATCATCCAAAAGCTACAAGCAAGGGATGAGAACGTCAGATACGATTGGAGTTGTTACTGCAAGAAAGTCAAAGCAACCTGGGTTGTTTGTTGGACCAAGATTAAAAAAAGTAAACCCACACTATTTTAAAGGCAAGGCAAGTAAAAACCTTGCTGCGATGCAAATAGAAGGGTATAAAGATAGGTCAGGAGCTTTAATTAAGTTTCCTAACGTATTTGAGATAACGGCAAAATCAATGGGAAGTCAAGTATCAGCCAAGGCTGAAAAAGACTTAGGGAGGTTGATAGATAAAATGATAAGAAAAGCAGGATTTTAGATGTTTGCAGTAATAGGACAAAAAATATTTCAAAAATTATGTGACAACCTCCCCTTTAGAGTTGCTAATGGAGAGACTATTGGTAATGAATTAGTTGAAAACACTCATTTTAACACTACAGAAGATTGGTTTGTGTACGGTACACCTCCAAGGTATTATAGTGTTAACAACAATAAATTATTTTTTTGGTCTACAAGTGCTGCTTCAAATGCAGGTGCTTTTACAACTATATCTATAGTAAGTGGTAAAAAATACATAATTGAAGCAGAAGGGTTTTCTCCGTTTACAACATCTTGGTCCGTTGGAGGGAGTCCAGGATCGGGTACTGTTTATCAAAGTAATGTAATACCTGAAGGTAACTTTAAGGTATCTTTACCTTTTACATCAAACTTAACTGGTTATGCTTTTCTTGATATTTTTGCAGACTCAAATAATACAGCACAATCTTATTTAAGTAAGATTAGTGTAAGAGAAGTATCTACCTCTTGTAAGGTAACACCTGTAATTATACCGCAAGGAACAACTTACCCTGCGACAACTTATGAAATATCAAACGTATCTAACTTTATGTCTAAAGGTGGATCATTAAATTCTTGCGATGTATCAATAAACATATCTTGTTTTGCTGATGGGTACGCAACTACATATAACCAAGCTAAAGCAGTTGTAGAGGCTTTAGACTTGTATCAGGTAACTTATAGCGAGGATGGACAATCCTATACTGCTAAGTTTAGGTTTATGAATCTAGATGACGAGTATTATAAGCAACCCGAAAAATTCTACAAAAACTTAACTTTCAACTGTTTAATAATTAAAAACTAAAATAAAATGGCAATTTTAAACGCAACAAGTGTTACTTTAAGTATCGCAGGCGAGGTAATGGGACACTCTACTTCTTGTAGCCTAAGTATAACTAGAGATTTAAGAGACTCTACAACCAAATTAAGTCAAGGATGGTCTGAGTCTTTAGCAGGTCTAAAATCTTGGGAAATGAACGGAGATGCTTTCGTTGATATAGCAGAAACAGATGCTGCTCTTGGAGATTGTTTTGATGCTTTAATTGCAGGTGTAGCTGTAGCTGTAGTATTTACAGTAGACACACAGACTTATACTGGTAGTGGATTCTTAACTAATGTATCTACAGATGCAGGAGTAGAAGAAAATGCTACCTTCTCTGTTTCTATTACAGGTACTAGCACTCTAACTAAGGCTTAGAAGTAATAATTAAATTTATTTATAATGAAAAAGGTAGAATTAGGCGGTCAAGAAAGACCAATAAGATTTAGTTATTTAGCTTTAAAAGACATTTGTAATAAGTGTGGATTAAAGTTAAGTGAAATGAATCAATTAGGATCAGAGATAGACCACATCGGTATCATTACTTATTATGGGTTAAAGGCAGGAGCTAAAAAAATAGGCGAACCTTTTAAGTACAAAGTAGCTGATATTGAAGAATGGTTAGATAACGAGGAGTTCAATAAGATAAACGAAATATTTGAGGCTTTCCAACTTGACCAACCTCAGAATGAGGGAAAGTAGTTAAGGGAGAGGAGGTCGATGATGAATCGGGAGAAATCAACTGGGACAAACTCGAACAGATAGGATTAGGTAGAATGGGGTTAGGTTGTGATGAACTTTATAGCTTAACCCCACGAACCTTTAACAATCAGTTAATGGGATTTAATCAGTATCAAGAGCAACTGATGCGTGATAGATGGGAGCAAACAAGGATGATAGTACATTCTTGCATTGCACCACACTCAAAGAAAACACTTAAACCAAAAGAGGTCCTTCCTTTCCCTTGGGATAACAAGTCAAGAGGTAAAAAAATAATAGCCTCTAACGAGCAAATAGCTAAAGATGTCGCTAGACATAAACAGGTATTACTAAAATTAAATAAAGAATAATGGGTGGAATTAAGACTATATCGATAATTGTAGCTGCCAATATAAAAGGGTTAGAAGCAGGTTTAGGTAAAGCAAATAAATCTATAGCAGGTTTTGCAGCAAACGCAGCTCGTATAGGTTCTACTCTTTCATTTGGTATTACAGCACCCCTTACTGCTTTAGGTACTTCCGCATTTAAGGCTTTCAGAGACTTCGAGTCTGGAATGAATAGAGTTGCTATGGTAACTCAAGCTAGTAAAGAAGAAATTAAATTACTTACTTCTGAAGCAAAAAGACTTGGTGCAACTACTGTATTTACAGCAACACAGGTATCAAAACTACAAGAAATTTTAGGTCGTAAAGGTTTTAAAACTGATGCGATAGTCGATATGACAGAGGCTATATTGAATTTGTCTATTGCAGCAGGAGAAGATTTAAACATTGCAGCGAACTCAGTAGCATCTACGTTAAACGCTTTTAATTTAGACGCTTCAGAAGGAGCTAGGGTAGCAAATACTTTAGCACAAGCTACTGTTAATTCCTCAATTCAACTTAACACATTTACTACTGCGTTTGCAAATGCAGGTGCTTCAGCTAGTGCGGCAAATGTAGATATTGAGGAGTTAACCGCTATGATGGGGGTCTTAACCGACAATGGTATTAAAGCATCTAGAGCAGGTACATCACTTAACTCTTTATTCATCACCTTAAAAGAAAAAGGTATTAGTTTATCTGATACTTTAGATTTAGTATCCCAAGGAGAATTAGGTTTAGAAAAAGCTACTGCTATTGCAGGTAAACGGTTTAGTAAGCAATTACTTATATTATCTAAAAATAGAGATAAAGTAAAAGACCTTACAGCAGAGTATAAAGGAAATACTACCGCAATGAAAACAATGGGTGATTTAGCAAAATTAACTGCGGATCACAAAATAGCATTGATGGAAAGTGCGATGAATGCAATGCAAATCGAAATGGGTGGCTTGATGTCGGAAGCTTTACTACCAATGATTCGTAAAATAACAGAATTAGCACAAGCATTCGGAAACCTAGATGTTAAAACAAAGAAGATTATACTTATAGCAGGAGCTATAGCAGCATCTTTAGGTCCAATTATTTTAATTGTAGGTGGTTTAGGTGGTGCTTTTGTTGCAGGATTAGCTGTATTAGGTCCATTCGCAGTAGCTTTAGGTGTTATGGCTATTAAAATAGCTGCAATTTTGTTTGTAATTGATTTGCTTATAAAAGGTTTTGGTGCATTAGCAACTTACGCTGATGAGAATCGAAAAGCAATCACAGAAAGATTTGAAAATACAGCAGCAGCAATAGGTAACTTTTTTATAAAAATATTTAATAATACTGTAAAATTTTTACAAACTACTGCGGCAAAATTTGGTATAAAGATTTTTAAAGACTTTCAACCTTCTAAAGAATTTAAAATAATACCGGATGCTGAATTAACAAAAATAACTTCTATCACAGATTCTTTTGAAAAGTTTAACAAAAAGTATTCTAAATTTAAGTCTAACATAGTTAAGGGTGTAAAAGATGCTTTTACATTTGATATGGGTGGAGATGATTCAGAATCTAAGGCTGATAAAAAAGAATTTGTAGCTTCAGAATTTGACTATCAAGCTGAATATCAACAATACCTAGCAGATGTAGCAATGGCTGAAGCAGCTACACGAAGATTTCAAAATGCTACAATAGAGTTAGGTAAACAGATTTCAATGTCTTTTGCCGACTCATTTGCAGAGGTGGTTGTTAGTGGTGAAAACCTTAAAGAAGGTTTAACAAATATATTTGTTGATTTATTAAAGCAAATAGGTAAAATGATTATTAAAGCCTTAATATTAGCCGCTGTGTTTGCAATGATTCCAGGGATGGGAGGTTTAGGTGCTACACAAGTTACAGGTTTTAAAGAAATATTAGGAACTCTAATGGGAGGAGCTTTCGCAGATGGAGGTCAACCACCTGTAGGTAAAATGAGTTTAGTAGGTGAGCGAGGTCCTGAATTATTTGTACCTAACTCAAAAGGAACAATAGTACCTAATCACGCTTTAGGCGGTGGGTCAGCTCCAATACCTGACGTAAAAATATCGGGTAACGATTTATTAATTGTATTTGATAGAGCAGAACGTAGAAAAAATAGAAGGTAAACGGATATGGCATCATACGGAAAGTATAAGGAATCAATTATAGAGGGAGAGAAGGGTACAAGTTGGTATATTGAGGTTCATAAAAAAGATTACGTAGACTTCATAACTAATAACTCATTTATTAATGGGTTGTCGGGTTGGTCAACTACAAACGCTTCACTAAATCCTTTAGGCGGAGTAAAGGTCGGTTCTCAAGCAGGTAGTTTTTCATATTTACAACAACAAAGTCTTAGCTGTGTAGATGGTACAACGTACTATGTTACCATAAAAGTAAGTGGTACTAGCGGTAATTCATTTAAAGTAAGGCTAAATAGTGTAAGTGCATCAGATTATGTTACCTTGACAGGTGATGGTACTCATAAACTTCAAATGACGGCAGGTAACAATTCTACTGATGGTTTATATATAATTAATAACGTGAATAGCGTTTTATCATCTTTTACTGTAGAATCAGTAAGTGTAAGTGAAACAGAATATAACACTCAAGATTTACTGCTTTCAGGAGAGGGTTTTCATATTACTTGGAACGGAGAGGGATCTACAAGGGATAGAACATTTATAGGTTCTGAGTGTTCTTTAAATATGTTTGTTAGAAATGATGATGAAGAATCATTTTTATATAACATATTAGATAATGGTTTTAAAAAATATTTTATTAGAATATTTAAAGGGAATCCTAGTGTTAGCTCAAATATTTGGTGGTATGGATATATTCAGCCATCTTTTGACGTTGTAGAGAACCTACCTTATCCATACGTTTCACAAATAAACTCTACCGACTCTTATGGTTACTATAAAACACAACCAATAACCACATTTCAAGGAACGGCAAGTTATACTGTAGAGACAGCTAAAAACTCAAACCATTCAATTTCTAAAATATTTTTAGATTTTATAAAGAATATGGACTTATTTAGCACATCTACATCAGATGGACCTTGTCCTGATAATGTGCCATTAATAACTACAGGAATTAATTGGACTACACAAGCTCAAAAAAATTCAACTTTTGATCCTGCTAATAGATATTATTTTTGCAAAGGAGCTTACGCTGATAATAAAGACTTCCCTTTGGAGTACAACGAGTTTGATGTTATAAAAGATATTTCTAGAGTTATGAACTCTACTGGTTTCTTAGCAGAAGGTTCTTACTACTTTTTACAACCTAATATATACTTAAACAATACAACTGCTACAAGTAAACTATATGAATACTATGACGTAGCATCGTCTGAATACTTCGTTAATCCTAGTCCAACTCCAACTACAGGGTCTAATGTATCAAGCCTACTTACTATAGACCAATCTAGTCACGCAATAGTAAATGGCTCTGCTTTTGTGTACGAACCTCCATTAAAATCGGCTTCTGTTACGTTTGATTCTCAAGCCAAGCCTTTTGAGATGTCTCCTCAAACTGAATTAAGTAATAATGTTGAATATATGTCGGGTCAGCTACTAGCTAATACGACTTATGATTTAAATTTTAACTTAACTCGCTCTGAAGATATAGATTTAGATAATGTTAGCACTTCAAATAACGCAGGTTGGCTAGGTCAATCTAGCGGTATGAAGGTGGCACATAGTACGTTTTCTTGTACAATGGATTTAGAAATAAAAGTTACTGATGGTACTAACACTAAATATTTAGCGGTAGACTCTACTATAGGTTTTACAGATTACGGTACTTTTTATAGATACCCAAGGCTAATATGGACTGATTTACAAAGACCTATAACACTACATAGGGGTTATGGTTATCCTGACTCAAGTTACACTTATTATTCAGAGACTTGGAATAATAGTAATTGTGTTGGTAGTTACGCAAGTAATGATAACACTAATGGACCTTGTTATATTGAAGAAGATTGGATAGGTGGGCAGGGTTATACCCCTGGAGTTAAAAACTTTAGGGTTGACTTTAACTTTAGTTCTGATATACCTGAAATTGATTTCAATGGAACTGTTTTTGTAAAAATAGATGTTGATCCAATTAAATTAAATCAAAGGGGTACACACACTTTTCCAATGCAAACTTACGCACAAACTACTATATTTCCTTTAACAGCTAATACAAGAACTAATGTTACAACTAGCGTAAACGAAGTAACTACAATACCTTACGTTTATAGTTCTACTCAAGTTGTTACATCTAAATATACCTCAACTCAAACAACAAATACAGCCGTTGAAAATAAAGATTTGGGCGGTGTTACAGTAGGTCAAACATCATCTAATCCTGCTTTTTCTGTTAGAGACTATTACAATATTCCTATAGCTTCTTTTTTTCAACGTGGTTTAGATGATAGTAGTTCGGCTGCCTTAAATCAGTTATTGGTTGATGAGTATTTAGATATGCAAGTTACACCTCTAAAAATACTACAAGGGGACATACAAAGTAATGATATATCTCCACTTAAAATAATAAAATATTCAATAAACAATGATGGTAATTACGAATACTTTATGTTTTTAGGTGGTACTTTTAAAGCTCAAAGTGAGATTATGAGTGGTGAATGGTTTAGATTAAAAAAAGGTTAAAATATTGTTATGGATAAGAAAACTAGAGATATAAAAGCTATAAACGCTCGATTAAATATTTTAGATAGACAAATATCAGAAAATATTACTGAGGTTAGTTATGGTTCTCTTGATACCGAATTAGCGGTAGGGTCAATAATTTATAATATATCTCTTTCAGCAAACTTAAAAGGTAAAATACCTAAAGAAGAAAGATTTATACTTAGTTTCCCTGATGGCTCTAATCCATTAATAATACTTAATAAAAAAGAAGATTTAGAAACTACTGTTTCCACAATACCTGTTTACGTAGATGGGACTGATACCTGGGAGCAATTAATTTATCCATCAGTAACTTACCCAATAGGCTCTTTAATATCTGCTGTAAATTATGCAAGTAATGATACTAATTTTGCAGCAGGTGGAAATCAAGAGGTTCAATTTAATTCAGAGGGTCAATTAGGTGCTGATTCTGACTTTATATATAATACAAGTACAGATACAATAGAAGCTCCTAACGCTACTATATCAGGTACTATTACAGGTGATTTGACAGGTACTGCTGACATTGCAGATAAAGTAAAAGTTACTAGTAGTACCGCTTCAACTAGTAAATATATACCTTTTGTTACGAACATTAATGATGCTGATGCAAACCTATTAACGAATACTACTTTAAAATACCAACCCAATATTGGGTCATTGACTGCTACTCGAATGAATGCAGACAAGTTTGTTGGAGATGTGTATGCTTCTAATAGTTCCTCTAAAATTTTAGATAATGGAACTACCGGAGCTGATGCAACAATTACTGCCGATGTTACTAACGTACAAGGCACAACTATATTAGATGTAAGTACACCTCAATTAAACGCAGCCGTTGTTGGAGATGTTACAGGAGACGTAACAGGAGATGTTACAGGAGACGTAACAGGAAACGTAACAGGTAACGCAGATACTGCCACTAAGATAGCTAGTATAACAAATTCTAATATAGTTCAACTAACAAATACACAAACCTTAACAAATAAAACTTTAACATCACCAACGTTAACTACTCCAGTTTTAGGTACTCCTTCTAGTGGAGATTTAGCTAATTGTACTTTTCCTACACTAAATCAAGATACTACAGGTAATGCAGCTACAGCTACAGCTTTAACAACTGGGAATAAAACTATAAACGGTGATTTAGATGTAACAGGAAATATTACAGGAGATTTAGATGATACTTCTGCAACGGTTTCTGTAGCTCAAGTAACGGCATCGGGTTTGATAACTGGAGGTGGTGGTTTTCAAGGTAATTTATCATCAACAAGCTCCCTTAATAATGGTGTTACTGCAACGACTCAATCAGTAGGAGATAATACTACTAAGGTAGCTACTACTGCGTTTGTACAAGCAAACTCAGGAAGTGGTACACCAGCAGGTTCAAACCAACAAGTGCAATATAACAACAATGGAAGTTTTGGTGCAGACTTTGGAATGACTTATGATAATACTAATTACACTCTTAACGTGTTTGGTAAAGTTGATGCAACTCTTCTTGATGGTAACCTTACTGCAACTTCTCTTCTTATTGACGGTGTAACTGCAACAACACAGCCACTTAATGATAATAGCTCTAAAGTAGCCACAACTAGTTTTGTTCAACAAGAAATTACAGACGCTGCCGTTACTCCTGGTGCTCCAAACTACTCTGTTCAATTTAATGATGGTTCCAGTGGTTTTGGAGGAGAGTCTACTTTCACATATAGCACTACAAACAATACACTTTCTTGTGAAACTATAAAGGGAAAACTAAAAGGTGATAACATTGGTACAGGTATATATGCTAGTGGCTCTGCGAAGTATTGGTATCTAATGCCTCAAGACTTTTTAGGTGCAAGCTCAGGGTCAGGTGTATTAACTACCTCAGGTAATTATATGATGATGCCTAATGCAAGTGCTAATTATATGTTTTCATTACAAATTCCAGTAGGGTATAAAATTGTTAAAGTATTTATAAAAGGTAATGTTGCAAACCCTTTTTCTGTTAATGCTTCTAGTTGGAGTTCTATATATGGAGGAGGTTATGGAAGTGGAACAATTAATACGGAGTTAACTTTAACAACTCCAGTAAACGCGTCAGAGGGTAGTTACATAACATTAAGCGTAAACCCTTCAGGGTCTTATAACAGAATATATGGTGGTAGAATAACACTAGAGGAAATTTAAAAATTAAAT
>Ga0208133_1000386_pt1 | contig 17369 bp, 22 predicted proteins | sample ColrivemetaGS535_FD_187595 | JGI IMG/M metagenome (GOLD analysis project Ga0208133, IMG submission 187595) | Estuarine microbial communities from the Columbia River estuary, USA - metaG S.535 (SPAdes) (version 2) | ecosystem: Environmental > Aquatic > Marine > Intertidal zone > Estuary | place... | reverse complement strand
ATTCTATTTACTGAACCGACTATAAACGATAAATAATAGATATGCCTAGACTCTCACTATATCACCCCACGAAATCAAATGATTATCGTTTCTTTGATAGAACAATATCAGAGATGTTTACTGTTGGCGCCACTGATTTATATATTCACAAATACTTAGGACCAACAGATCAGGGTGCGAGTATTGACTATACACAACCACAATATGACGCATTAGATCCTACTAATATCCAAGATTTACTATTCTTAGAGAATAGAGATAGAACATATGATCCTAATATTTATAGATTACGTGGTCATTATAATGTACAGAATTTAGATTTTGATTTAAGTCAGTTTGGATTATTCTTAAATAATGACATTATCTTTATTACCGTTCATTATAACGATATGATTGATTTAGTTGGTCGGAAACTAATGGTAGGTGATGTATTAGAATTACCGCACTTACTAGATTATAATCCATTAAAAGAAACTATACCAGTAGCATTAAAAAGATTTTATCAAATAACAGATGGTAACTTTGCTAGTGAAGGATTTAGTCCTACATGGTATCCGCATTTATGGCGTATTAAATGTGAACCATTAGTTGATAGTGAAGAATTTAGTCAGATATTATCTGAGCCAATTGATCAGGATAATTATCTTGGATTATGGGATGCTAATAGAACATATCCGGCAGGATATACTATTACATTCGGTGATAAGAATTATCTCAGTAAACAGGAAGTACCGATTGGTATTACTCCACCTAATTCAGTATATTGGGAACTTGATCCTAATCAGAATCTTAAAGATATACTTGCTACATATAATAAAAATCTACAAATCAATAATGCTATATTAGATGAAGCTGATAGATTAGTACCTAAATCAGGTTATGATAGAAACAATTTATATATTGTACCTACATATGGTATATTTGAAACCAATACAGAGTTATCAGGAAAATACAATCAGCCTGCACCACCGACTAATCTTGTTACCAATAACAATGGTGCACCAGTAACAGCTACAGTATCCATGATACGTAGTACAAAATTTAAATCAGCAAGTCCAGTATTACGCATCCCCAAAGCTGCCACACAGAGTATTTGGGATATGACATTGGATATGTTTATTGAGCCTATACAACTGGCACATCAAGTAACATTAGAAACTGCTAGATTTGCTCCTGAACGTATAGGTAATGGTTCGGGAGCAGTTGAAGGTGACACGGTATTAACTATATTACCTACTGGTCCCGTAACAGGTCCTTATGGCACTGCTGATAACACATATGCTACTGCTGACCAAGATCCAGTAGCACCGGGCTTTACTGGAACAGAACCATATGGTCCTAATACTATGGACTATCGTGCTGACTGTGATCCAAGATTCCAATTCATTGCACGTAGTAGTCCACGTACTTTTGGATATACAACTGGTTACTTAGATGGAACTGCAGAAGCACCAAACGGATTCCCAACAGGAGCAGGTATTGCGTTCCCACAGAATCCACAAGTAGGTGCATATTTCTTACGTACAGATTATTTACCGCAACTTCTTTATCGCTGGGACGGAAGAATATGGGTTCGTATATCTAAGAACGTAAGAACACAAACTGGCTTCACTGAACAAGATTTGTCACAACAGTCTAGCTTCATAAATAACAGTAATGTTACTACTACAACTAGTGGTACACAGATACCACAGAAACAGGCGCTATCAACTATTTTGACAATAGCACCAGATCCAATACCACCGGTAATATAATATATGGCAGCTTTCTTTTATGATAATCAGGTCCGCAGATTTTTAATTCAGTTTGGAAAAATCTTTAGTAATTGGTACGTTACTAAAGGTAAAGACCCAGCTGGTAACGAAATACTTGTTCGTGTGCCAATTATGTATGGTGACAGTAGTCGTCAGGCAAGTACTATCATTGCTAACAACAGTGCTAGTAATTTACCTAGCGCACCACTAATTACATATTATATCACCGGTTTAGAATATGACCAACGTAGAACACAAGACCCTACGTTTATTGACAAGATACAAGTACGACAACGTAGTTATAATAGTGAGACACAACAATATGAAACTGTACAAGGGCAAGCATTTACAGTTGAAAGACTAATGCCAGTACCCTATACATTAAGAATGACAGTAGATTTATGGACAACTAATTATAATCAAAAATTACAATTGATTGAGCAATTAGGAACATTGTTTAACCCATCATTAGAAATACAATCTACTGACAACTTTATTGATTGGACTTCACTGAGTGTCGTATATCAAGATGGACTAACATTCAGTAGTCGTAGCATACCACAAGGTACAGGCAATCCTATTGATGTAATGAGTTGGAAATTCTATATGCCTATATGGATTAGCAATGCGGCTAAACTTAAAAAGATGGGTGTTATTGAGAAAATTATTGCTAGTATATTTTCAGGTACGGCACTCGATGATATACAAAATGATGATTTGTTATTAGGTACTAGACAAAAGATTACACCATATGGATATAAATTATTGTTAATAGGTAATAGCTTACAGTTGTTACCGGCTAATCAGGATTTCTATCCTAATAATGAAGATTTAGATTTGCCTCCTAGTCCTAACACAAGTTTATATTGGTCAAGTCTATTAAATGTGTATGGTACTATACGTCCAGGTATCAGTCAAATATGGTTACAAAATCCATATATGGATACAGAAATTGTCGGCACAATAGTACTTGATCCAAATGATGATAGATTATTAATATATGACATTGACCCGGATACCTTGCCTCAAAATACATTGGATCCTGTAGACAGCGTGATTAACCCATTAGTCACAGGACCAAATGCAGGGTTACCTCCCGCAGAAAATGGAATTAGATATCTTATTGTAGATAACATTGGTAATGAAGGTGATACAACTATTGCATGGGGTAATGTTGTAGCATATGCTAATGACATTATTGAATATGATAGTACTATGGGAGAATGGTTTGTGTCATTTGATAGTGCTACTGCAACTACAGTAGAATATGTTACTAATTTAACAACCAGTGTACAATATCGTTATGTTAATACCGAAGGTGCATGGATGAAATCTTGGGAAGGCTGGTATGGTCAGGGTGATTATAGTATTGTAATCTAATTTAGTTTATGCTATAATGTCTTAGCACATGAATAATATCTCGGCAGGCGTCTTCTTTTACGCCAAAAACACACAACGTTTCTTATACCTACTTAGAACGGATACAAAAAATCCGGGCAATTGGGGAATACCTGGTGGTAAGATTGAGAACGGGGAAACATTACTCAGTGGTGTTGATAGAGAATGCCAAGAGGAGATTGGATACTTTCCAAACAACGCTAAATTAATACCCATACAAAAGTTTGTTAATAATACATTTACATATCATACATTTTTTTGTAAGATAGATGAAGAATTCACACCAGTATTAAATTATGAACATTGCGGATATGCATGGGTGGGTGATAATCAATATCCTAAACCATTACATCCTGGGTTATTTAGTACAGTAAACTTTGATGTTGTACAGAAGAAATTAAAATCACTTACAAAAAAAGAGACCTAAGTCTCTTTTTTTTATTTTAGCAATTTTGCTAATGTTTCAAAACCAAGTGATCCTATCACTATGCCTGCACCCATCATCATCCATCTCCACTTTTCTAGTGCGGAGACTTTTGACCCTAGTTCTTTATGAGCTACCATATCTTCGTTACGCATATTAGTTAGAAGTGTTCTAGTTTCTTCTGCGTTACGGTCAAGACATTCATGCATCTCTTTAAGACTATTTTTGATTTCGCTGACGTCCTGTTCAATGTTTTTAACTTGAACTTGAAGCACAGCGATATCAGTTTCGGTCTTTGGCATTTTAATAGTTCTACCAGTTGCCATAATTAAGCACTAGCAATTACTACGATCGGATTAGGTTGACCGTTAGCCGCATTAGCAGCCGCCGCAGTATTGAATGTAGCAATAATGTCAGGGTTAACACTATATGCAACAGCAGTACCTGTACCAGATCCTGAGGCAGTAGCAGTGAATGTAATACCTGTCATATTAGCCATTGCACCAACCGCTGTCCAATCTGTTGTACCGGCAAAGTAAATTGTATAGACTGTACCGGCTGATATTGATCCGGCAGCAACTTGCGTTGGGAAGATTTCACTGTTATAGTCATTAATACTTGAAACATATGCTGTAGCAGAGGCTGCGTCAGTAGATAAGATGTTCATTGTGTTTGGTGTCAATGCTGTGTTAGCAACGTTAGCTGTATAGCATTGTGCTGTTAAGCCAGTTGTACCACCTGTAACTAGGTATTTTGTTTTACCTTTTTGACGAACGATAAATCCAGCTTCATCATTTGCATAAACATATGCGGCTCCGGTTGAAGCTACGGCTGCATTTGCAACTAATTCAACCACATCTTGTTGTGCATCTGGTGTACCGGTCGCACTTGACAAGTCAACTTCAGCACCACCTAATGTGTTAGATACAGTGAATGCGGCCGCGTTTGCGATTGCTTTAACAAAGTAAACTTGACCAGAAACTAGACCACCTAAGTTAGCAGTAAATCTTACTGTTCCGTTGGCTAATAATGTTTGAGCATTGCCTGAAGTACCAATGATGTTACCTGTATTTTGTGTATTAGCAACAGCAACTGTTGTTAATCCTGGAACTGTGTTTGCAAAACCTATACTAGTGTAGTCTGTGCTACCATTAATGTTTGCGCTTGCTACCTGAATAGCAGAACCAACACTTAATGTATTAGCTAAATCAGTACCAATACCAGTTACATATGCAGTATTTGTAGCAGAATACAATGTACCTGTACCATTAATACCAATAGCAACACGTGTTAATACTTGCTTACCGACAATACTAGTATTGCCACCAACTACACCATATGTGTTAGCATTTGTTGCAGGGAAGCCTGCGCCACCTACTGGGTTATTGAAATAAGCATCAACAACACCAACAGACATTTTTACTGAACCACCTGAGGTATCAGTCATTGTTGCCATAACTTGAGGTTGAACACTTAAATCTGTAGCTGATACATCAAATGTAGTATTTGACAATATTGAATTTACAAAATATGTAACTCCTGCTGTTAGACCACCAACTGTAGTAGCTACTTGGAATGGCATTCCTTTAGCTACACCAACTGTAGGAGATGTTGTTAAATTGCCACCTGAGATTGTAACGATACTGCCTGTTTCTGCTGTATCAGTAATTGTTAAGACTGCTTGAGCCTTTGCGATTTTTAGAGGACGTCCCATTTGATTTTCCTTTATAAAATTAGCGGGTTCTAGCCGCTACGCAGTGGGTAACTGCATAAACTTACAGAATGCAAGTGTATTATATATTTATCTGAAAACTGTATTATTGAGTACCTGTATTGGCATGTGGTGCACCAAGTTCAGTGATACTGAATTCAGATCCTGCTCCACCACCAGTAGTCAGAAATGCTACTACGTTGCCTTGACCGCAATAAACAGTATTGTAACTATCATTAGCAGAATAAATTGATGACTGTTGTGTGGCAATTGCGTAGGGAACTCCTGCATTGTTGAAAGTGTATGCAACATTTGATAGTGCTACTCCTGCGTTAGCGGTTAGTGTTAAACTAGTAGCATTTGCAATACTTGATATTATTCCTACTGTTGTTCCGGTTGTATTACCTATCCAACCACCAACAGACAGTTGAGTGTTAAACGCTGTTCCAACTCCAGTCACTGTAGCACTGTTAGTTGCTGCCGTTGCTGTTCCTGTACCGGCTACTCTAGGATATCCTGTAACAGCGTGAATACCTACACCTGTAGTTGATATTCTAATTTTGTCCGTAGCAATATTTGCTGATTGTTGTGATACTAAATTACCTGTATATACATATGATGCCATTTTATTTTTCCTATTATTTTAAAGTCTACCGACTGCTACTTCAATGATACCTTCTATACCATCAAAGTTTTCTAATGATTTACCAATGACTGTTCCCATTGCAGGGTTGTTCCATGGTCTAGCATACCCATTGCCTGCACTAACCAGCATGTCACCTTTGTGAACTTTGCCACGTACTTTACATGGTACACGACCTTGTAATGCTAATGCAACTGTATGTTCACCTTTACATGCACTATTCATTACATATGCTGGATTAGTTGACACAATGCCTGCAACTTTTGTTGTACCATCATCTGCTATTGTAACTTCTTTATCTCCACCAAATGCTAATACAGTGCCTGGTTCGTAGTGAGCATCTGCTTCATAATATTCTGCTAAGTCAGCATATGTTGCACGTAGTTGTGAGCCTGTACTTAATGACCAATTACCAGTGATAGTACCGACATTTGTGTTTGCACCAGTAGTCAATGTCATATTATTACCACTGATTGTTTGTGCATTTGCAAATGTAAGATTGGTAAATGAAGTGCTAACACTTGTAACATTGGGTTGTGCATTAGTTGTCAGTGTACCAGTTAAGGTAGCCGCACCAACTGTACCGCTATTGGCATATACATTTCCACTTAAAATGTTGCCTGTAACTGTTAGTGAGGTTAACGTGCCTACTGATGTAATGTTAGGTTGTGCATTGGTTATTACAGTGCCTGCTGTTGCTACATTTAAATTAGCAACTTGTGTTGTGCTTGTTACTACTAAAGGTGCTGTACCTGTAGCAATATTAGATATTAATCTTGTTCCGGTAATTGTATTACTTACTGCAAGTGTACCTGGAATAGTTGTTGCGCCTGTAATGTAATCAAAAGTAAATCCGGAGTTTCCACCAAAGTTACCAGTACCATCATTAAACTGTATCTGTGTGTTTGCACCACCTGGTACACCAGTTCCACCGCCACCACCTGTTTGAGTAGTCCAACTTAAATTACCTAAACCGTCTGTTTGTAGTACATATCCATTTGTACCGCCGGTAATACGTAAACCACTCACATTACCTAATTGAAGCTTTCCTCCAGATAACTGAGTGGTGTTAGAACCTACGTAATTTTCCCAAGTACCAGAACTTGCTACATATGTTAAAAGTTGACCGTTTTGAGAATTTGATATGTTTAAGTTTCCTTCACTGCCGGTGATTTGACTAAAAGTTATATCAGAATATGAGGTCAATACTTCAATGTTTTCATTATACGTATTAGCATTACCTGTACCACCTATAAAAAGACGTTTAGCATCATTTGCCCAGCCCAATTGTGCTTCATCTAGTTGTGGCAGGTCTACTAGGTTGCCTGAACGCTGTTGTATTTTAGAGATTTGTATTATGGCCATAAGTGTAATTCTTTACAGATTTACACTTATTTATCACTAAATCGTAGAGAACGTTATAGGAATTGCATATAGTATTGTTCTACTCGTTTAAACCATATATCAGTGTACTTGTCAAATTCAGTACCCTCGAGGATGAATTCTTGATAGAGATTATCAGCAGAACACATAAAAATAACACCTTTGCGTATCTTTGTTCCGTGAACTTCGTTGTGAGCATTAGCATAAGCGGCTAACTGAACAAAATAATCGTCAATCCACTCACGCTTTTTAGGCTTGTTTGTTTGCTTGTGATCCATTATAGCTTCATCGCCATCATGTATTCCTGCTAGGTCTGTTGTCCCTGCATAAATCTTTGGATAATAGAGAGGAACTTCTGTACCCCAATATTCATTGCATTTAACAAGACCTTGATTAATGATTGATTGGGCCATTTTATGGCTTTGCAAGCTATACGGATTGCTTCCGGGCCCATTGAGTACTCCTGTCTTAATGTAATCTTCAAGCCACTTGTGCATTCGTGTTCCACGACCTGCGGCTTCTGTTGTGATTTCTTGTGCTTTCTGAACGCCAACTCGCTTACGCCAATTTTGTAATGCTTGTTTAGATTCTTCACTTTTAGTAGCATCTAGTATTGTAGTAACACTAGGAAGTTTTTCACCATCAGGTGTTGCATATTTTCGTGACCCGTTTATTGTTTCCCTGAGTAAAGGAACATAATTATATTTGTTTGGAATGTACATTAGACTATTATAATATATTTTATAATTTAATGCAAGAGTTTAGGTTAAACTCTAAAACTTTCTCCACAACCGCATCGGTCACGCTCATTTGGGTTACTAAATTCAAAGCCTTCATTCAACCCATTACGTACATAATCTACAGTCATGTTCTTTAAATAAACATCATGTTTTTTATCTACTAATACAATAAAATTTGGTTGTGCATAATTTATTATGGATTCATCATACTTGTAATCGTCAACATATTCTAAAACATATGCCAAACCACTACAACCAGTGGTCTTGACGCCTATTCGTATTCCTAGACCCTTACCACGTTTTGCTATTATTTGTTGTATTTTATTGGAAGCTTTTTCAGTGATGGTGATCATCTTACTTCATTGCTTTATGTGCCATTTGGTCGATAACTTTTTTGTTTTCATCTTCATCAGGTTCAACTGGAGTTTCTTGTCCCTTAAAGATGACCTTATCACCTTGAATGTTTGAGATACTATTCTTCAATGGTGGTTTTTTAATCATATCATACAAATCTTCTTTGGCTAATATGATATCGTTGTCTTTATAATAATTTAACAACTCATCAACTGACCAATCAGAATGCTCAACTCCACTATCAATATCGCTAGTTAACTGACTTGTGACAGCAACTAATCTTACTAATAGTGGATTTGGATTAGATAGTTCAAATAATCGCATTATCTCTTTAAGCGACCAGCACCACCAACGGGTACTTCTTCGTCTGGTTCTTCAATTGATATGTCATCATCAACGCTGAAATCTTCTTCACCGTCACCGGCTAAATCAGCAGACATATCCATATCAGCAGACATATCACCTGAATCATCACCGAATGCATCATCAGCAGGATTCATCATATCACCGCCTTGACCAGTAATGCCATTCAATGCAGATTGCATGGTACCTTTACTTTGTGTCAATGCGGCTTGTACAGAAGTTAATGCTTCAGTAACTTGTTGATTGAAGGTTTCACTTTCATTCACACCAATCTCAGATTGGACACCTGAGGTTAATGCTGGTAATTCTTTTACTAGCATATCAGATACTTCTTCAACCATCTTTTGTATTTGGTCTACCATGTCTTGGGCTGCAAGAACAACCTGGGACTTCTCAACTTCTTCGTTTTCTACAACGATGCGAGTTTTGGGTAATGATTGCAAATAGCTAAAATGGTCAGCTAGTGCTTGTTCCATAAACACTAGTTTCATGTACGATGGACTAGTTTGGCTTTGATAAAATTCAGTAGATGATTTAGTTTCATTAATCAATCCGCGAACTTTACTAAGCATAGACTTAGTTTCCGTAACGGTCATTCTCTTTGTATTGAACGGAAGAGAATAGTGTTCATTCAACGCTTGTTTAGCAGTTGATATTTTTTTGTTGTCAAATTCGGTTAGTTTCATAGTTATATTCCAAGACTAATATGAAGTATTTATCTTTTTTGTTTTATTATAAGGGTTTTCTGTTAAATCTGTTGGTTTGCCATTTTTTAGAATTACTTACATATGTGTATAGTTCATCCGTAAACCGCTTTTTCTTCAGTTTATCCTCGCTGAGTTTAGCTAAAAATATCAATTTATCATCAGAATTTTTGGCATTTTTAAATATTTTAGTATGCAATAATATGTCAACATCTAACCCTGCTAGTAAATTATCTAATAATAATATCCTTTCAGATTGATATAATAGATTTCGTTTATCATAAGTACACCATGCTACCGCATTTTTGAGTGTGTTAAATTGATGTGTAGTAAATGTAGTAAGCATTGTTACTATATAATCATCTTTACTAGTTTTATTAATACGATAAGTGTTGAATAATTCATAACTACCATCAGTATTTTGAAAAATTATAACATCTTCTAACTCCCCCAAAAAGTCAGATTTCATTAATTTTTCCAATTGTTTTTCTGGATTATTACGTTTAACCATAATTTACTACTTTAAAATATATATTTCTAAGTTCATCAGATGTATCTAAGAATGCAGGAAGTTTATTCCAAGCAGTATTAGTTTTAATCATAGGAACTGTATCACAATCACTATATAATGATCCTAACTCATTTATACCATCATTGAACACACTAGGATGTTGAATGTCAAAGTCAAATGACCAACAATCATACGTTTCATTTTCAAGTTGTTGATATAAAAATCCAAAGTTATTAAATTCATCAAATCGTATTTGTATTTTTTCTGGATTTCTAGTAACGTCAGGTTGACTTCTTAATGAGATTGATTGTATCACTGTATCAAAATTACATTGTGTGTTTCTTTTTTGTAACCAAATTGGTATTTCTTCATCAACTACAGGACGATTCCTATTCATTACTCCTGTGGGGGTAATATCAAATAGCGTGTAGCAAGTAATAGTAAAACTCATATTACTATTTAATAGAGGTAAAAAAACCCGAGAATTTCTCGGGTCCTTTTAATCAAGTTAAAAATTAACCTGTGAATGTAGCAGTAGCAGTAACTGTAACAGCTTCAACAGCCGCTGTCAAAGCAGTGTCTAAAGATGTAGTTGTCCATGCGCCAACTGGATAAACAGCAATAGCTAATGTATCATTAGTATCATCTGTGTACTCATACATGTAAATTGTGCATAGTTGTTGAATCGTTTGAACTGCTGTGTTCAATTGAGTTGTAGTCAATGCACCATCAAATGTGACAGTGAAAAAGTCTAACTTAGGACCTTGAGGTTGAACTGTTGCGGCTGAAGTAACAGCGTTAACACCAGAGTTTGTGTAAGCTGGGCTATCGTAGTTAATAACTGGTAGATAGTCACCGTTTGTGCGTGTAAATTGTGCCATGATAAAATTCCTTTAAGTTTGTGAGCATATAGCTCTACACTTATTTATGCCTGGCACAAAAAAATCCAGGATTTGGCTTATCTTCCGGCTAGATTTTGACGACTAAAGCCCATTCTATCTACAAATTTTAACCCATTAGACACAAAACCCTCATGTGTCTCGGTACCATCTTGTAAATATCCTTTGACAGGACTAACTTCTGCGGCTTTATTCAATTGATTGACAACTGACATTTTTAGTTTGTACATCTCAATCCATATAGTGAACGCACCTACTAACCCAGCTTCGTTAGCTTTTAAATGCTCAACTATCTTTGCTTTCATTTTATCGGTCATAGGTCTATTCTGTACAAAATCCATAAATCCAGCAAGTAGATTGTTCAAATCACCTGCAACAATTTTCTTGTTAATATATACAGTAAATAATTGATTAAACGTATTACGTGCTTGTGGTGCACTATTCATTAATTGATCTACTGCAGGACCATATTTCTTAATTGCATTTTGTGCATTCTTTACTAAGGTGGTATCTATCTTAAGTTTAGGAGCTGTTGGCATAGCACTAGGAACAATTGCAACATCACTATTATTCTTTAATTGGCCAATATTACCATTCAATGTAACTGCTTCATCTGTAGTCATTGCATTAGGATCAATATATTGATGTACGGCAATTCCAGCACGTTTTCCACTCATTAATTGTCCAATTGGGCTATTAGCTTCTACATTATAGGTAATACCATTAGGATTAGCTTTAAAAACATAACTACCATTTTGGTCTTTTAATGGTTGATGAAATAATAAGTCACCCCAATAATACCCTTTAGCACCTTTGCTAGCTTTTTCTAATCCAGGCCATATCTCATTAATAATAGGCCATAAACTATCACGTCCTACACCACGTGCTTGGTCATATTGAACAAACTGTTCTGGGCTGAATACTTGACGACCAGTACCGTCTTTCTTATTGAACATATGCTTGTCCATAATACTAAACTTACCTGAACTATTACGTCCAAATATCAATGCAGGATATCCATCCCATTTGATTGTAACTGTTGCTGGATTTTTAACTGTAGCAATAGTAGCTTGTATCGCACGATTAGCACCATCACTTCCACCCAAAAAGATTAAATCTTCTGGATGGTCTAAATGACCTTTATCTTCATTTATAGATAGTTTGTCAATTTTAGATTTAAGTAATGCTAGTGTTTCCGCTAAATTCATAACTGCTCTTTGTCGCTGTTCTTCTTTATTGATTTAGAGAACTTTCCTTGGTCACGGGATTTAATCGCACCAAGCAACTTTCTCTCTAATATCTCTGCTTGTTCTTTAGGATAATTCCTATTAATCATCTCTAATAGATTGATTGCACTGGTAATGATATTGTGGGCTCTACTCTCAATAACGTGACTTGTATCACGATTATTGCCGATAGCTTCCAATTCCTGCAGAAGGCTGCGAGTTTGTTTTTGCATAATAGTTTCCTAATAGTATTTATCTATTTTACGGTTTTATTTCTTTAAACTGTTAAGCAAATTTTTCAATTTTGACCCTTGAACATCTACTACAACTTTCTTGTTTTCAGGCTCTAATATTTCTCCTGTAGCTTGGTCAATAATAGGATCAGTTGATTGTAGTGTAGATTGTGGCTTTAACTTATTCATAATATCAATAGCACTAGGTTGAGGTTTATAACTATCGTCACCGTCGCCCCCATTGTCGCTAATACGCATGGTTTCAATATTATATTCTAAATCAATCTTCATACCTACACCCGTCGAACTACGTGACTTCATACATTGAATCTGATATTTACCTCGCTCTCGCATACTACGACTTGTAAAGATACCAAACACATTATCTGCTGTGTTAATCTTACTGATACCACCAGCAATGTGACTGTGGTCAAATTCAATCTCATCTACTGCACTACGATTTAACTGTGATGCAGTCACCATTAGTATCCCCATCTCTTTTGCAAGATTACGCAATTCTTCAGCAACATACTTGTCTTTGATGAACTGGTCGTTAGGATTGACTTTAACAGATACTGGCATTACTAGATCCAAATAGTCAATCATCACAAAGTCAATGTTAATACCTGTTTGAATTTGTACCTCTTTTAAATAAGCACGAATGTCATTTACATTACTTTGTGCAGGCAATCCTTTAACACGATATTTACCTGCTTTCTTGCCTACCATCTTAACTTTGAGTTCAGTTGATCCGATATCTTTACGAATATCTCTTGTACCCATATTAGTTAACATAGCATCTGTACGCAAACTAGTTAATTCTTCACTCAATTCTAATGTGACATAGACTCCGCTCATTCCTGTTTGTAACCAATTTAATGCTATGTTCATCATAACAAGACTTTTACCTGAACCTGAACCACCTGCAAAGATATTCAATTCACCACGACTCATACCACCATATAATATCTTATCCATTTGCGGCCAGCCTGTACTAACTTGTCCACCACTGTTAAAATATTTGTTAATTCTTCCTGCTGGATCAGCAAAATAATCTGTACCCATGTCTTTCTGTAAACTGATTTGTACTGCATCTTTAATTAGTTTCTCAACAGGACCAAAATCACCTTTCTCAAGTAAGTCAGCACTTTTTAATATTGCTCTTTCTAGTTCTTGTCGTTTAGTAAAACTTTCAAATTCTTCAAAGAACCAATCATAATGTCCTTGACTCAGTTCAGGTATGACTTCAATATCTATACCAGTTAATGCTTTAATCTGTGTACTATCAGGTAGTACTCCATATTTTGTTGTATGCTCTTTAAATAATTCTGCGGCAGGGCGCAATGATTTATCAAAGTTTTCCGAGTTCATGATGTTCATAACTCTGGTATATAGCTCGGCATTTGTAATCATCATTTGCAGAAACAACTTTTGCAATTCTACAGTATATTCTTTATTATCCGATTGTTTTCTCAATTTTCTTCCTCTGTATTTCTATTTTTATTTTACTCATTGTAGCATTTTGTAAGATACTTAATAGAGTTGCCAATTTACCATAGCGCACTACAGCATCATTAACATCCTTAATATCCGTTTCCCAATTAGGTAAACTAACGCTATAACCTAATTCTAATGCCCTATCACATAATTTTAATCCTGTTTTATCTCTATCAGGGACTACAATAATTTGTTTATTTAATGATGCAATCAATTGTGCTTGCTCGTTGCTTATGTCATCATGCATAATTGCTATACCATCGATACTTAATGCATCAAATATACCTTCTGTTAAGATACATACTTGCCATTCAGGTTTCTGTATATCAATGTTGAACACATAGCCCGGCTGTTGTTCGTTGATATATTTTGGTATTTTATTGTCTAAGAACCTGCTAGTGTGACCAACAATTTTATTCTTATAAGTGTAGGGAATGATTATTCTATTTGCGTAACGACCTTTTAGATTAGGTGTTATTAAGAACGGATACTCATTATGATTTATCCCCCTCGATTGCACATAATCAACATACACTTTGTGTAATGGATTATTTTCGTCTAACATTTCACCCTCAGGTAATTCGTGATCCTTGAATTTGATTTTTATTTTAGTTTTCTTTTGTATGACAATATCAAGTAAATCTTTTTGTTGTAGACTTTCTAAACTCCACTTACCTATTTGTGTATCGTCAATGCCGCACCATAATAATAGTTGCTTTGTTTTATATGATATGCTACGACCTAATACAAAGTTACATTTGTATCCACAGTTAAAACAATGCATAGACCAGTTAGTTTGTCCGTCAAACTTAATGCCACCTCGCATTCTGCGGTCAGGTTTATGCCCAAGATGGCCGCAACAAATAGCATTAAAGCTATGCCAGCCGCTACTTGTAGTCTTTTTCTTGCCGGGAATTATAGATAAAATATCAAACATTAGTAGTAGTATAACATACTCTAACAGAGATATCAACAACTATGGTTGTTTATCTTGCTAATATATTAGTTACCATACCAGCATTGCTTTCAAATTGCATTCTGATATATGGGTGAAAGCCTTCTACAACATAACCTTTTGTATCGGTTACTTCTTCATATGTGTCAGCAAAGATTGGATACCAATCTCCATCAACAATTGTGGAACCTTCAATAGCTATGTTACCATAATAGTCACTATATTCAGCTTGTATGGTCAATATGCTATTGTCATTTGTACTGATAACGCTAGTGTAATATATTAGATTGCTATCGCTATTCCCATTTGCGTTATTATTAGGGAATGCTTGACCAGTAGGAATTGTGACAGGCATTGAAGGAATAAAGCTAGGAAGGATACTATTAACAATGTTTAAATCACCACGTGCTCCTGCATTTTGGTCTACAAATACAGGGAAGTCAAACTCACCCACTGGAATTTCTAATGAATAATAACACTTCTGTGCATCAAATCCGTCTATATCAGCAGGACCTAATTCTAGTGCGGCAATACCCGTTGCAGGTAATTGTAATGTTAATGCTTTTTGTAATAATACCGCTCCACCAGTAGAGTTAATAATTCTACATACGATAGACTTACCTGTAATATCTACCGGTTTTTGTTGCTGATTAAGGAACTGAAACTGTATTTGATTGTCTACACCTTTGTGTAGGGTCAGTGGTTTGGCATACTGAGGCATATAACTCCTTGGCGAATATCCTGATAATAGTACAACGATCTGGCGTTGTGTATAAATGAAAACTTGGGTTGAGTACACAAATGTAATCTCCTATTGTGTATTTAGTCATCCATATATATTAATTTATTATTGGTTTGGGAAGGGTGATAAATATATCCGAGACTATAATTTTAATGATACAAAACGAGTTTTTTAAACGCCTAACTGAAAATCACCCCTTCATAACCATTTGTGCCTACGCAAATCAGGATTATGTGGGCATTGTCCAGAACCGTGACGATATCGTCACCACTATATATGACTACGGGGCTATTATAGATAATAACATTAAAGAGAAATTCTTGGAATTAGGAGACGTTTGGTGGTGGGAAAGTAATAGATTAATTCCCATAAATCTGTTCTTAAAAGATGAATGGAGCATCTTTAAACCCTATATTAGAACATTCAATAACAAAAGTCTCACAATACTACACGGTCCTGTATGTAGTATCATTGAATTAAACAAACGTAGAAGCAAACGCCGTAGTATTACACTAGTTAAACGCTTACCCTAATAGGTTCATATGAACAGCAACAAGCCATGAATAACTTATGGCATGACTTTTCTTAAAAGTATACCCATCGGTTCCTTTATCCCACACAGTTTTAGCAATCTCACTCCATCTTTCACCGATCAAATGCTTTTTACCAGGACGAATAACTGCTAAAAACATAGCTAATCTTGTAATACTATCTACTGGTTCTGGCATCTTTTGTAAATTGTAGAACTGATTGTTTAAGTGAATTAGCTTTTCTACAAATATAGGATTTTTTAATTTACTCCAATTGGGTTCATGCATCAACTCTAATAGATGTTGTTCATCACGTACCTGACTATAAACGTGTACATTCAATAGGTCTAGTTTAAAATAACCACGCTTATCTGCAACTGTATAATCTATACTTGCCATATCATTAACTGGATCGTATGGCACATCTGTAATATACACCCCAGTAGCATGTTTACGCATAGGCTTTACATTACGCATTGCGGCAGGAGTATGCTTAATTAATTTTAATAAATCATCTCTTGATCCGAAGTCAATGTCAATATCACTATCTATTCTCATCTTGCTGGTGCCACCAATTCTGCTTTAATTAACTTAGTATACGCTTTTTGAACAACAATAGCTTGTCTTTCGGCATCTTCTACTGCTTTGTGACTTGTACTATGACCACCGTCTTTAAGTTTTACACCCGTAATGTCGTAAATAGTTCTAGTATCTCTAATAGTCCAGAAAGGCCAGGGAATAGGATTAGGCTTGTTGCTTGTTTGTCTAAATGCATTTTCCATAACAACTACGTCAAAGCTCGCACCATTACTCCAAACAGCATCACGATTCCAACAGAACTTATAAAGGGTCTCCATGCACTCTTTAAATGGCACACGTCCCCCGTCTCCCATAGCTTCTTCAAGTGCTTCAGGGCTCTGCTCACTCCACCATCGCAATGTATCTTCATTTATACTTCTCCCGTAAATCTCTGTCTGATCCTCAACTGTAGGGCGTAATTCCAATCGTTCAACTACACCTTGACCTTTAGGATCAAATCTTACTGCGCCAATAGTTAGTATAACACAATCAGGTGTTGTATCTAAACTCTCAATATCTATCATAATGTGATTTGCCATATTACGCCTGTAATGTTTTCCAAATATATTTCTTCTCTAAATAGTCCTGAAACTTTATTGCTTCATCTTCATTATTAAATGCTACACCTTTAATATCATACATATCTTCTAGGTATCTAGCGTAGTCTCCATTAATATCTTGTGCCCAGGTGTGCATTGTAATCCACATAATATCTACTTCTCC
>Ga0208133_1000376_pt1 | contig 17612 bp, 12 predicted proteins | sample ColrivemetaGS535_FD_187595 | JGI IMG/M metagenome (GOLD analysis project Ga0208133, IMG submission 187595) | Estuarine microbial communities from the Columbia River estuary, USA - metaG S.535 (SPAdes) (version 2) | ecosystem: Environmental > Aquatic > Marine > Intertidal zone > Estuary | place... | reverse complement strand
ATATTAATATGAATCAATTTTTTAATATCATAATTGTTAGTGATTATAACAAAGGGTTTTTAGATGACAGTATTTTAAAAGAACTTTGCACTATGGGTGGAATTACCATATTAGATTCAAAACGAAAATTGACACAAGATATTATTAATTGTTTTGACTTTGTTAAGTTAAACGAACAAGAATCTATAAATAATAAAGAATTAACGGAGTTAGACAATATTTTGATAACAATGGGTTCCAAAGGGACAATGTATCAAGGGAATATTTATCCAAGCCCAAATCCCCAAGAAACTATAGATGTTAGTGGTGCCGGTGATACATTTACCTCGTCATTTATATTAAAATATTATCAAACAAGAGATGTTGAAACATCAATAACCTACGCGAATGAAATGTCTTCAATTGTGGTATCAAAAAGAGGGGTTGCAACTCCATAATATATGTCAGAAAAAGGTAAAGTAACAATTGTTATTCACACAGAAAATCAGGATAAATTAAGAAAATTACTAAAGGTTATTAAAAACTTTAAGGGTAACGAGTATTTCGATATTAACTTAAATGCTAATGGATACATTCCTTGGGATGATGAAGAAATTAAAACAAGTATTATTAGTTTCTCAAAGTATTCCGCCAACCCAACAGAGAAATTAAAAACGGATTCCATTGTTGAATTAATAACTAAAAGTAATAATGACTATGTTTTAATTTTAGATGAAGATTGCTCTTCAATTAGATTAAATGAATTTGATGACAGAAATATTGACTCTTTATATTGTTCTAAAAAACGACTATTAGGTTTAAATATGGATTCAAAATATCAATCAATGAAATGGTTTATTATTGATTTATTATCTCAATTTAAAAAAACTAAATTAGAATTTAACGATAATAGTGAAGATTGTGTAAGATATAATACAAAAGTTGAGAACCCTATTTTTTACGATAAGATATTTTATCTTGATGGTGGAATGGGTGACCACGTTATGGCATTACCATTATTAGAAAGAATTCATAAGGATGTTCACATTTGTTGTAAGTATCCGGTGGTATTTGAACATTTAGAGTTTAAAGGGCATATACATTGGAATGATGAATTGTTTGGTGGGTATCGAAGATTTGTTTACGAACAAGGGTCATCAAATAATTCTAAAACTATTGTGGATGTGTTTTTTGAATTGTATGGGTATAAACGATTAACTACCGATGTTTTAACTTACAATGGTAGAAGAAAAAGTAATGACCTTCAAAATGGTGATAAACCAATTTCAATTATTTGTAGTAGTGCCGCTAAAATACAAGACATCGATTCCAATAAGAATTGGAGAGAGATTAGATGGTTAAAGTTAGTAAATGAATTACAACAAAGAGGTTATTATGTTGTTCAAGTTGGTTCATTTAAAGATAATCAAATTCCTATGGTTGATTTAAAATTTTTAGACCAACCATTACCTAAGTTGGCTTCGTTGGTTGACGAATGTTCATTATGGATTAGTGTCGATACATTCTTTCATCATTTTGCGGCATCAATTAAACCTGAGGTTGGAATTTGTTTAACTCCATTTTATAATGACTTGGCAAAACATCCCGGAGTAAAATATATTGAGAAAGATTGTGGTAAAGATTTCTCATCAAGAAAATGGTGGTTGGATTTACAACAACCTGAAAGAAAAGAATGTATGGATTTAATCCAATTAGAAGATATTATTAATGTATTATAAAAAAATGAGAAATAAAAATTATAAAGTTGTGGATTGTTTCCTTTTTAATGATGAATTAGAAATGTTACAAATGAGATTAGATTATTACAATGATTGTGTGGATTATTTTGTTATTTCAGAAAGTACAACAACATTTACCGGAATACCTAAAGAGTTGGTTTATCCTACAATATCTCATTTATTTGAAAAATATAGTGATAGAATTCGTTATGTGGTTTATGAACCAACAGAAGACGATTTAAAAAAATTAAAAGAAGATAATTGGCATTTAGAAAGACAACAAGTCGAAAGTTTAAGAACAAAAACTTTAGAATTTTCAGATGGTGATTGTTTGATTCTTCTTTCAGGTGTTGACGAATTTCCAAAAAAAGAATTATTTGACAATGTTCGTGATATGACAAAAGATTTTAATATGGATGCCGTTTCATTTAAAATGAAAACATTTTATTATTCTCCATTAACCGAAGTATTAATTGATTGTTTTGCGACCGTGGCAATTAATGATTTTACATTAAGAAATATGTTAAGGTTTAACGATTTGAGAGATTATACATTCAATTGTACTCACATTGAAAATGGGGGTTATCATTTATCATTCTTTATGTCACCTGAAGATATTAGAAAAAAAATACTAAGTTTTTCTCACACAGAATATAATTTACCGGAATTCTCAGACCTTGATAAAATTAAACATAGAATGTGTACAGGTGTTGATATTTTTAAAAGACCTGAATGCCCAACTATTCATTCTGATAGTGTACCGTCAGATTTTCCTATTGAATTTTATAGACACGAAATATTTTTTAGAAATACTTTCGATAGACTTTATTTAAAACCTGAAACCAAAAGAAGACGAAATGGTTCAATGCAAATACCGTTAGAAATTGAGAACCTACAACTAACGGTTGCAAATCATCAACCTAAAATTATAGTTGAGATTGGAACCGCAAATGGTGGAACACTTGCCAGATGGTTTGAAATCCCATCTGCGGAAATTGTTATGAGTATTGATTATCCAATTGGTATTCACGGAGGACAAGGGTTTGAAGAAAGAACTTACGTTATCTCCGACGCTTTAGAACAATCCAATTTAACTAACAAACAATTCTTTGCGATTAACGGGGATTCAAAACACCCTTATTTGGTCGATAGAGTTAGAGAGATTTTAGATGGTAGAAAAATAGATTTTCTTTTTATAGATGGTGACCACACATATGAAGGGGTTAAAGGTGATTTTGATATATACGAACAATTTTTAAATGAAAACTCTATTGTTGGATTCCACGACATTATTGATAGTCAATTCCACGCCGAAAATAATTGTTTTGTTTCAACACTATGGTCAGAACTTAAACAACAATATGAAAGTGTTGAGTTTATGTACCCACAATTATTAGATAAAAATATTTTAGAATTTTTCTATAACTCCGCTCACCATAAAGGTGGTTTTGCCGGAATAGGATATATTGAATATTCAAAAAAAAAAGAGTTATCCAATAACATCTCTTTAGTTGTTCCAATTTACAATAATGTTGACGAAACAATTATGAATGTTCAAACAACTTTGTCAACATCAAATCATATTGATGAGGTTGTCTTATATTCAAATGGAACTATAGAATCTGAAAATGAAAAATTACAATTATTTGCAAATACTAATCCAATAATTAAATTGATTATTGTTGAGAAAGCAATTGGTTTTATCAAAGCGGTTAATGAATCATTTAAACTTTGTAAAAACGAATATATGCTTTGTCTAAATAGTGACGCGGCATTATACGATAATTGGGAATCCTTACTACTTAAATTATGTCAAAACAAAAAGAATGGGTTAGTTGGACCAGTGTTATGCGATGGGTTCATATTAGGTTGTTGTTTTATTGCAAAAAAATCAATTTTAAATAAAATTGGATTATTAAATGAAGGGTATGGATTGGGTTATTATGATGACAACGATATCTCAAATAGAGTTATATCAAACGGATACGAATTAGGTTATAGTAGTGTTAAATCTGGATATGATTGGGAAGGACAATTTGTTAATTTTCCAATTAATCATTATCAAGGTAAATCATTTAATTTAGTTGATAGTGATTTAATCATTGGTCAACAACTAACAAACAAATTAAAACTTGAAAAGTTTATTAACACCAAAAAAGTGGTTGTGTTAAAAAATTTAAATTATGATGATATAAAATCTTTATTAAATGAAGAAGATGTTTTTATTATTGTTAATAAATCAGGTGATAATTTTGAGAAAATTAGATATGATGAAGATATTGTCAGATTATCTCACATTTTTGAATGTACCAACGATATGATTATTGATGATATCATTACCTCAACAACAAAAAGAAAAGAATTTGAATTTAGAACAACTAATAAACCAAAATTTACTTGGTTGGCAAAATATGATGATTACGCATCTATGGGAATTTTATCTCAAAAGATTCTTCAAAATTTAAAAATTAGTGACGCTTCTTGTAAAGAAATTATAGGAGTCACCGAAACAAAAAATGTGTTAATACATAAATTAATTAAAAAACCAATTAATCACGATTTAGGGATTATGTTTGCGTATCCTGATATTATTGGTAAATTAAAAGAATTTAACACTAAAGTTATTTATACCGGTGTTGACACTACAGAGGGAATTCAGAATTTTACAAAAAACATTAATCAATCTGATTATATTCTAACCCCATCCAACCTATCGAAAGATAGAATGATTAAAATGGGTGTTACTAAACCAATCTTTGTGTTTCCACACGGAATTGAAAGAAATCAATTTACTTATAAACCAAGAATAATAGATGACAAATTTAAGTTCTTATATATTGGTGAATGTAGTGATAGAAAAGGGGTCTTCCATTTATTAAAGGCGTTCACTGAACTATATAAAAACAATTCAAATGTTGAGTTACATTTAAAATCAAACTCGGCAATGTTATTCTATGGTGGTAATGAAGTTCAAAAATATGTAGATGAAAACTCAAATATATTTTGGGATAAGTCAGATACCGGTCACGAAAGAACATTAGAATTGTATAACGAATGTCACGTTTATGTTTATCCATCAAGAGCTGATACTTTTGGTATGACAATATTAGAAGCTATGGGATGTGGTTTACCTGTGATTTCAACATCAGAACCGGGTGCGACAGAATTAGTTAAAGGAATGTATATGGACATACCAACTAATGAAGTTCCTGTTGTTGGTCATCCCTGGATGACCGGAAATTGGGGAGAACCAAATCACTCAATGTTAAAACTTCAAATGCAAACAATTCAAGAGAATTATGGTGAGTTAGAGAAACCTGAAAGGTTAAAAGAAATTTCAGAGTTTGTTAATGAAAATTACTGTTGGGAAAAAATAACTGAAGATTTTGAGAACAATATATTACCTAAATTAACTAAAGAAGTTAAGATTGTTACATTATTAACATCATATAAAAGACCTCATCACATTAAAAATATAATTAATTCTTTAAAAGATGTTAGGGAAAATGGTTACACTAATGATGTATATATTGTTGATAATACTAATGATGATTCAAAAGAAGAAGTTACAAAAGTTATTAATGAAAACATTGATGATAAATTTACCTTATACTCTTCAAGTTTTAATTTGGGTCAACGAGGCGCTCTTCTTCAGATGTTAGACGATATCAATATTGATGATTACGATTTTATTCAATTTACAGACCAAGATAATTTATTATTAGAACCTTTAAGTACGTACTGTAATATTTTAAATGAAAATCAGGACATCTTTTTTGCGACCGGATATATGAGTAAAGAACACGGAGAACTTGGTTGGAGAAATACAAGATTTGGTAATCTATGCGAAAAACGTTCACTAAGAGCCGGACATATGTTTATGAGAGTAAGTGATTTAAAAAGTTTATTCCCAATTCATTTAGATAGTCAATACGGACAACCACACAACTCATCTTGGTATGCCGGATTAGATTGGGAAGTGTCTTATTGGAACTCAAAATCACCGGGAAAAACAACTAATGAAAATTTTGTATTATGTGTTCCGGGTGGTGTTTTACATAAAGGTGTTGATAGTACATTTTATCAGTGGGATGTTGACGCTAACGAATATACTTTAGAAGAATTGGAAAAATTAAGATATTAATCTTTATCTTTATATCCAATATATTATCTTTTGTATAAATTAAGAAATATATGAAGATATTTGTACAGATAGCTGCCTATCGTGACCCCCAACTTATCCCAACTATTAAAAATATGTTGGAGAATGCAAAAAAACCTAAAAATTTAGTGATTGGAATTTGTCGTCAATATCATCCTGAGGATGGGTTTGACGATTTGTCTGAATACGCAAAAGATAAACGATTTAGAGTCGTTGATGTTTTATACACCGAATCTAAAGGTGTGTGTTGGGCAAGAAACCAAGTACAACAATTATATAAAGGAGAAGAGTATACCCTTCAAATTGATTCTCATATGAGATTTGAAAAAGATTGGGACGATACGTTAATCAAAATGGTTAAACAACTTCAAAAGAAAGGGTTTAAGAAGCCTTTATTAACCGGATATGTTTCTTCATTCGACCCCGATAATGACCCGGCAGGTAGAACCCAAGAGCCTTGGAGAATGTCTTTTGATAGATTCATTCCTGAAGGAGCAGTATTTTTCTTACCTGAAACAATACCTGGTTGGAAAGATATGACTGAACCGGTTACATCAAGATTCTATTCTGCCCATATGGCATTTACAATAGGTCAATTTAGTGAAGAGGTTCAACACGACCCTGAATTTTATTTTCACGGAGAAGAGATATCGATTGCCGTTAGAGCGTTTACTCACGGATATGATTTATTTCACCCACATAAAGTTGTTATTTGGCACGAATATACTCGTAAGGGTAGAACCAAACAATGGGACGATGATAAAGAGTGGGGTAAGAAAAATGAATTATCTCATAAGAAAAATCGTCAACTATTTGGTATGGATGGTGAAGAGGTTACTATGGATTTTAGTAAATATGGATTTGGAACTGAAAGAACTCTAAAAGATTATGAAATTTATTCAGGTCTTAAATTTTCAAATAGAGCTGTACAACAGTATGCTTTGGATAAAAAATATCCACCAAACCCAACAATATATGAAACTGAAGAAGAGTGGTTAGCAAGTTTTGCAAGTATATTCAAACATTGTGTAGATATTGGATTTACTCAGGTACCGGAAAAAGACTACGAATATTGGGTTGTTGCATTTCACGATGAAAAAGATGAAACTATCTTTAGAAAAGATGCTGATATTAATGAGATTAATAATATGATGAGAGACCCTGATGGGTATTGTAAAGTATGGAGAGAATTTCAAACTACACATAAACCAAAGTATTGGGTTGTTTGGCCGTTTAGTAAGTCAAAAGGTTGGTGCGATAGAATAACAGGTAATTTGTAAAAAAATGATAGAAATCACATTAAACGATAATAGTTTTGGACATCAAACATATTTAACACCTTATTTAAATTCTAAAAAAATAATATGGAAAAGAGATGGTGTTAGAAGAAAATTAAATGTATATACCGATAATTTAATTAAAAAAACACATATTGATATACCAAAAGACGATAATTATAATATTTGCGTTTTATTAGAACCATATACCAATCCGCCGTGGACTGATGTATATGATTATATTAGAACGGATTTTGAAAAATTTGATTTAATAATTACACACAATTTACAATTATTAGGGGATTTAATTGAATCTCGTCCTGATAAATTTTATTATTCTACAAAATGTTTAACAACTTCTTGGTTATCAGAAGAACATATTGGATTACATAAAAAAACAAAAAATATTTCTATGGCGTTTTCACATAAAAATTTTTCAGAAGGACATAGAATTAGACATTTAATTTATGAAAAATATAAAAATGAAAATATTATAGATTTTTATGGTAGTGGTGTTGATAATTTTTCAGGAGAATTTAGAAACGCTATGATAGATTACAAATATACAATTTGTTGTGAGAACTCATTACAAAAAGGGTTTAATTCTGAAAAACTTAATGATTGTTTTTTAACAGGGTCAATACCGATATATTGGGGGTCAAGACTAATTGATAAAAATTATAATGAAGAGTCAGTGTTTTATTTTTCACCCAATATTGATAAAGTAGATTTTAATTTTGACGAATCATTTTCAAACCTTGATATGATTATTCAATCAATATTAAAAAATGACGATTATTATTCTCACGATAATTCAATTAAACAGAATTATGAATACACTCTTGACAAATTAAATAGTGAAGATAATTTGTATAATATATTAAAAGAAAAAAAATTTATATGATTAAATGGTTTGGGGAATATCTTTGTGATGCCGGATTTTTAATAAATTTAAAGGAAAGAACAGATAGATTATTAGTTGCGGAAAAAGAACTTAATGATTGTGGGATTGAGGGTGTTCAAATATTTGAGGCAGTATCCATATTAGACCCAAATTTTAATAAATATGGTTGCACTCAAAGTCATATTGAGATTGCTAAAAAACAGATAGAGAATAATTGGGAATATGTTCTTTATTTAGAAGATGATATAAAAACAGAATACTATTATTCTGAAAAAATACCTTTAGAAACTGTTGATAGAAAAAAAGTCTCTAAATCAATAATTGAAGATTTAGAAAAATATAAACCAGACGTTTTATGGTTAGGTGTTAGACCTGAAGAAAATACAGAGTATGTTTCTAATAATTTAGTAAAAACTAATAAAACTTTAATGTCTCACGCATATCTTGGTTCATTAAAATATGCAAAATTTTTAATCGAAAATTTACGTTATACAGATAACAAACATTTTAGTTCTAGACTTCCAATAGATTATTTTATTTCTCAACTAACTGAAAAAAATTGTTGGCAAATTAATTCATTTGAAAATGGTGAAAATATTCTAAAAAATGATTTAAAAGTTTATATGTCGTCCCCTTTAATTTTTAATCAAGGGGCGTCATTTTCTAATATAATTGATAAAGATGTTGATTATTCAACTTGGGTTAGAGGTTGTATTAACGCTTATGTGAATATAGATAAATTAAAAATAATTCCACATTTAAAATAAAAAAAATAAATTAAAATATTATGAATAACGCAATAAAATATTGGGATGAAACAATTGTTTTAAGACACATTGGAATAGAATTAAACTGGTTATTTGATTATCTTGATTCTAAGGATATTAAGAATGTTTCATTCATTGATATTGGGGGGAATGTTGGTAAATTTTATGATGAAGTGTCTAAAAAATATAAAGTAGATAAATGTATAATTGTTGAGGCGTCTAAAAGACTTAGTGAGTATATGGTTAAAAAATTTGAAAATAATCTTGAGGTGACTGTACATAATTTTGGATTGTCAGATGTTGAGGGGGAGTTTCTTTTTGACGATTCAGGAATTGATTATTGGTCAAATAAAGATTTAGATGATAGTATCAACTTAGGATTATCTAAAATTTCAAAATCTTATGGTGAGACTAAATTTTATAAAATGGATTATTTTTTAGAAAACATAAATACTATTTCGCCAAATGAAATTACATTTATTAAAATAGATACTGAAAATAGAGATTTACCAATTATAAAAGATATGATGGGATATTTGATAAAAAATAACATAAAACCATTTATTTTATTTGAAAATAATTTTCATAACGATTTAACTTTAGATGAAGCTAAAAAAATAATTAATGATTTTTCAGAAAAATGTGGGTATTATCCAGTTGATATAACAATAAGTGGAGACTCATACCTAAAACCAATAATATAAATAAAGAAATGAAAAAAATATATGAAATGGTTCATAATTTCAAAATTGATAAGAAATTTTGGACATACGATGGTTTAACCGGTGAAGATTACGATTTTAAACGTTCTAAACCCGCATACTATATTAAAAAAGCGATAGAAATTGCCAAATATTTAGAAATGAAAACTGTTGTCGAAATTGGTTCAACAAGACTATCTGTTACACAAGGATGTGTTGATTATTACAATAGTGAAAATAATTCTTACCTATCACCACCTTGTTGTTGTGATGGTCACGGAGGTTTTTTTTGGACTGAAGCAGGTTTTGATGTCTACACTGTTGACATTGACGTGAATTGTATTAATGGTGTTAAATACTCTTATTCTAATTTGGGTAGAGAAGTACCAAACAATTTAAATATTATAATACCAAAAGATGGGATTGAATTTTTAAAAGAATTCTCAGGGAAAATTGATGTTTTATTTTTAGATGGTTGGGATAAAGGAACCGATATGTATGCTGAAAAACATTTAGAGGCCTATCTATCCGCAAAGGATAAATTATCTGACACAAATTTAATTTTAATTGATGACACTGATTATATAACAAATGATGGTGGTAAAGATGTTTTACTATCCCCCGTTCTATTAGAGGAAGGGTACATACCACTATTCAATGGTAGACAAACTTTGTTTTTAAAAAAATAAATAAAAAATACAACATAATATGGAAAAAATAATTATTAGTTTAACAACTATACCATCAAGACTTAATTACCACGACCCAAATGGTGGGTTACGACCGGTTCTAAATAGATTACTAACCCTGTCATATTCTGATTATGAGGTTCATCTTAACATACCTTATATTGTTAAAAAAACAAATGAAGAATATTCCATACCTTCTTGGTTAACAGAAATTACTGACTCAAAATTAAAAATATTTAGAACTGATGATTATGGTTCTATGACTAAAATATTACCAACAATTTTACGAACAGATGAAAATGACGATACTATTATAATAATTGTTGATGATGATTTATCTTATGAAGACGGATTTATAGAATATCATTTAGAAAAAAGAAAACAATACCCAAACGCCGTAATTGGGTTTGCCGGTATGTCAGCTTTGAATGGTACTTGTCATTTTTGTACAACAGTTACACAAGATGTTAGAGTTAAGATTATAGAAGGTTATAAAACGGCATCATATAAGAGAAGTTTTTTTAAATCCGATTTTTTCACAGAATTTGTTGGTGAATCTTGGAGTGACGACATCATTTTATCGGCATATATGGGTAAACACAATATTGAAAAATGGGTGGTTAGTTATGATAAAGATACTGATTTCTCCGCAAGAGTAGAATCATTTCCAGTTATCGGACATTTACCAAATGAAAGAGGTGGATGTTGGTGGTACCGTTCAGAAAGTGCATCAGACAACGCAGATAAGTTCTATAAATTACAATACTTAGAAAGATAATATGAGTTCAATTACATTAGTTACCGGTTTATGGGATATAGGAAGAGGAGACCTTCAAGAAGGATGGTCTCGTTCTTTCCAACATTATTTAGATAAATTTGCACAACTATTACAAGTTGATGTTAATATGATAATTTTTGGTGATGAAGAATTAGAAAAATTTGTCTCAAATAATCGACGTAACGAAAACACTCAATTTGTTCGTAGAGATTTGTCTTGGTTTAAAAATAATGAGTTTTACAATAAAATACAAAAAATTAGAACTAACCCTGATTGGTATAACCAAGTTGGTTGGTTAACAGAATCTACTCAAGCCAAATTAGAGATGTATAATCCTTTAGTGATGTCAAAAGTATTTTTGTTACACGACGCTAAGATTTTAGACAGATTTGATTCTGAATATATGTTTTGGATAGATGCTGGTTTAACTAACACAATTCATCCGGGATATTTTACTCACGATAAAGTTTTGGATAAATTACCTAAGTTAGTTAAGAGTTTTCACTTTGTTTGTTTTCCATATGAAACTAGTTCGGAAATACACGGATTTAAATATGATAAATTATGTGATTTAGCCGGTGGTGAGGTTAATAGGGTTGCGAGAGCAGGATTCTTTGGGGGTAAGAAAGATTCAATATCTGAAATTAATAATATCTATTATGGATTAATGGATAGTACTTTATCGAGTGGGTTAATGGGGACAGAAGAATCTTTATTCACAATTATGACGTACAAATATCCATCATTAATTACTTATTCTGAAATAGATGGTAATGGATTAATGGGTAAGTTTTTTGAAGATTTAAAGAATACAACTGTTGAGGTTAAATCGGAAACATCAAAAGATGTGGTTATTAATAATTTAGATACCTCTAAAGTTGGTCTTTATGTAATTACATTTAACTCACCAAAACAATTAGAGGTCCTTATACAATCTATGTTAGATTATGATTCTGATTTTATTGATAAACCAAGAAAATTTTTATTGGACAATTCTACAGATTTGTCTACAACACCTAGATACCTTGAACTATGCGAACAATATGGTTTTGAACATATTAAAAAGGATAACATCGGTATTGTGGGGGGTAGAGTATTTGTTGCCGAACATTTTGATGAAACTGATTTGGATTTCCAAATTTTTTTTGAGGATGATATGTCGTTCTATCCTAAAAAAGGTGAAGTATGTAGAAATGGATTCCCAAGATTTGTCAACAATTTATATCAAAAATCAATAGAGATTATTCAAAAAGAAAATTTTGATTTTTTAAAATTAAATTTCAGTGAATTTTTTGGTGACCATAGTGTGCAGTGGAGTTGGTACAATACTCCTCAGGATTTTAGACAATCTCATTGGCCAAACAATCCTAAATTACCGGTACAAGGTTTAGACCCTAATTCTCCTAAAACAAAATTTGACGAAATACATATTCATAAAGGATTACCATATATAACCGGAGAATCCCATTTATCAAATTGGCCGATTGTATTAACAAAAGAGGGTAATTATAAATGTTATTTAGAAACAAAATGGGCACATCCTTTTGAACAAACATTAATGAGTTATTGTTATCAGGAGACTGTTAAAGGAAATATTAAACCTGGTCTATTATTGTTAACACCAACTGAACATAATAGATTTGAACATTATGATGGTGCGTTAAGAAAAGAAAGTTAATATTCGATAATTTGAAGTATTTATAATAAAAAACTTTAGATGGATTTTTTTATAAAGAAAAACGCAACATTACCGGTACTAAAACTCCAAGTAATAAAAGATGGAAGAAGTGACTATAATAATTTTATGGAATTATTGGAGACTTCTTCTATTTTCTTTTCTATGGTTAATCTTGAAACCGGTATTCCAAAAATAATGTCTAAGCCGGCGGGTATTGTTTCAAAAACTTTTGACGACCCAAATACTCCGACAGAATATTATATTTACTATCAATTTACTTCAAACGATACAAACATATCGGCAAGATACGAAGGTCAATTCTTAATTAAGAATGATGATGGTAATTTAATACTACCAATTAATGAACGATTATTCATTAATATTCAAGAATCGTTCATTGCTGATGATTTAGAGTATGATAATTGTTATACATCTGTTTATCCTTGTTGTATAGTTCCCCAAACACCGATTTACCCAAGTGTTACACCTACAATGACACCTACAATGACACCTACAATGACACCTACAATGACACCTACGGAAACTCCTACAATGACACCTACTCCAACGATAACACCTACGGAAACTCCTACAATGACACCTACCCCAACAATAACACCAACAATAACACCGACTGAAACTCTTACACCAACACCTACATTAACACCAACTTCGACATTCCCATACTGTGGAATACAATTGGATAGTGTTACTTATGGTAGTGGAAATAATTGGATTTATACTTTTACAAATTTATTTGTTAGTTGTTCTCAATTATTCTTAGAATATTCTCAAGACTTTGGAGATAACTGGGAGGCGGTTGATTGTGCTTGTGATTCTCCTCAAATATATAATATTGGTGTTGATTTACACGGGGCAACTTTATTTAGAATTACACAAGTTTGTGATGATTCTACAACGACATATTCAAATGTTTTAACTTACAATATTACACCTACACCAACTCCTACACCAACATTGACACCAACATCAACTCCGGAAGTATTAATTAATCCAATTTTGATTGGTATTGGCGAATATTTGAGTGTCGGAAATAATGAATATTTAGAATTTATTAACCCGGTTCCTTCACCTACACCCACACCTACTCTAACTCCAACCATAACATCAACATTAGCTTCATTAAATTTAAACCTTTTTGTTGATTATACACCGGGCTCTATTATTGCGTCTTATAGATTAGTATTAAACCGTTCATATAGTGAAGAAATAAATGTTACTTTTGAAAATGTTCTAAATGTTTATAGTGGTTCTCCAATTACAATATTTACAGGAGTTACTGTTAGTTTGGGAAGTTTATCAGGGCAAACTATTGTTACAATAAATGAAAATTATAACAACTATAATGGTGAACCATTATTTAGTCAATTATCGGGTACACCAATTGGTAGTACATATGAAATTATTGTAATCCCGACTCCGACACCAACTCCCACACCTACTCCGACACCTACTAATACATTAACACCAACTCAAACACCAACACCAACTAATACTCCGACTGAGACAGAAATAATGCCGGAAACTCCAACGCCTACACCAACAAATACTTTAACACCTACGGAAACTCCAACACACACCCCAACAGAAACCCCTACAGAAACCCCAACTAACACGCCAACTAATACTACTACACCAACTATAACTCCAACCAACACTACTACACCAACATTTACTCCAACCAATACTACTACGCCAACACTAACACCAACGGAAACGACACCACCTTCAGAGTATTATAATTTCTATAATTGTGTTGAAGAAGAAGCTAATGTTTCGCAAGTTTATCCAATAGGAACATTCGTTGTAGATGATATGGTTACTTTTGACTACGATGGGCAACCGGGGTATGGAAGGATACTTGAGGTTTTGGATGGAGTTGGTAGTGCAAATGCTATTACTGCTACAGGAGCAAATCAAGCAGGAAATTGTAATCTATCTGAGATTTCTTTTCAACCTGAAATTATTTTGGATGGCTACAATATAGTACTTCATTTGGTTGGAGTAAATAATGGACCTAACAATCTTGTAGATGATGGTTCTAATGGATTAATTTATTATTATTCTTTTATTATTGAATATAATACTGCATTTGCCACAGGATTTGTTAACGTTGCTGATGGTATTACAATAAATAATTATGATATAGGTACAACATTTGATTTAGGAGAGTTTGTTATTGATACTATCGTCTCAGCAAATCCTATTCTTAGTTTAAATGTTACTTATACTGCTACATACACAGAATTTAATAATACAATTAGTTATACCAATGGAGATGGTTGCATCAATAAATATTTCCTTAAAACAAATGATGGTACAACTTTTTATTGTACAACACCAAATGACTGTTAATAATTAATATATAAATAAAATATGTCAAATACAATAAGAACAGGAGAATGTTTACCTATCGGAGATGGTAGTTTTTCTTTTGATGGGTTTACACTAAACGGTTCAGGTGTGGTTACATCTATAAACCAATTTGTAAACTGTCAATAATTAATATATGAATAAAATAAAAATAAAAACTATTTATAAAATAAAAAACAAATTATGGCATTAACAGGTAAAACAATTGGGGAATTAACACTTCTACAATTTCCAACTAACGAAACTTTACTCCCTGTAGAATTAAGTGGGGATACTTATCATATTGCATTTTCGTCGATTACATACAACGAAGGGACATACTCACAATTTGTTGCAGAAGCCAACAATGGTGTACTAACGCCAGGTAGATTTTATTTAATGACTGACTACCAAACGTGTTATGACCAACCAAACTACGACAACACTAAAAACCCTATTACAACCGGTAACTATAAAACAGGGACAACAGAACCTATATTATTGTTAGCAATATCAACAACAGGTTTTTCTCCTACCGTATATTCAACATTATATCCTAATGATAAAATAACATACGACATAACTTGGAATACCACCGAAATCACGAGTAGTCCTGCAAAAGGTAGAATCACTGAAAGAATTGATAACTTTAATAATAGAACTGATTATGACAACAGAAGTATTTTATTTAAAAGATATCACGGTTATTCAGTATATAATGAAAATAACCCATTAAGTGGTCTTGTTGGAATAAGCGGTTTAACAGGAACAACTGCCGTGTTATATGGTAACACGGGTACAACATTTACCTTGAATTTCGAAATTGGAGACATTGTTTCAGTACAAAATTTAAATCCTTCATTTTTTGAAGTTTTATCTGTTGTAAGCAATTCTTTAGCAATTATATCAGGTGTAACAATAAGTGTAACCACTGACTCAATTTATTATTATGGAAATGATGATGGTATAATGAGTTATTACCAACCTAATGTAAGACAAGACCAAGTTTTTGAATATACAACATTTGATTATGTCAATTTATATGGTGGTGGAGCGGTTAATAATTATATTGGTAATTATTCTAATTTACATTTAGAATTTGGTACTGGAGATTTTTTACTTGCAAATAATGTTTTTATTAATGATGATGGTTATCAATACAGAAACAACACCATTGGTAACGGTTCTTATAATAACACATTTAATGATGATTGCGATAATAATCAAATAGGTGATAGTTTTTATAACAACTCAACGAACGATGATTTTGACGGTAATATAATTGGTGAAAATTTTAGGAACAATTACATCACATCAAATTTCAATAATAATAGAATTGGTAGTGATTTTTATAGTAACACTTTACTAGGTGGTACTTTTTATAGAAACAATATTGGAAATGATTTTAATAATAATGTTTGGACTGACTATGATTTTCAAAATAATGAAATAGGAAATCAGTTTAATAATAATAAAATTTATGATGACTTCTATAATAATGATATTGGTAATGGATATAATCAAAATGAAAGTTATTCAAGCTATTTTCGTAATTTAATTGGAAACGGATATAATAATAACACCATATATTCAGAGTTCTACGAAAATACTATTGAACACGTTTTTAATGGTAATACAATTGGAGACAGTTCAATTATCGGGGAATATGATTTTAGGGGCAATAGAATTGGAAACGAATTTCAAGGTAATATAATTAAACTTAATTTTCAATATAACAACATTTTAAATGATTTTAACACTAATGACATATATTGCGATTTTATAAAAAATTCAATATTAAATGGTTTTAACACAAACACAATTGGTGGAGTAGACAACTTAGGTCTTACTTTTGAAAGTAACCAAATTATGAATAACTTTAAAGGAAATGATATTCAAGGTGATTTTACAGATAACCAAGTTAAAACAGATTTTAAAGCTAATGAAATATTTGATGAGTTTAAATTTAATAATGTAGGTTATAATTTTTTGAGCAACAATCTTAGTGGCGGCACATATTCAAATATAATTGGTAACCATTTTACATTTAATGATTTTTATGGTTCATTTGCATATAACACAATAGGGTCTTATTTTAATAATAATGAAATTCAAGATGGATTTGGTTTTGGTCTAACAACTACTCAAGGAAATAGAATTGGAAATAATTTTTACAGTAATACCGTTGGTGAATATTTCTACAATAATACTATTCCTGATAACTTTTACAATAACACAATTGGTGATTCATTCCAATGGAATATTGTTAATACTGAAGTTAATAATGTTTGTTTAAGTACAGGTATGTTATATAACACAACAACAGTTAATGTATTCAAAAATAAAAATGAAGATTATAGATTATCGTATTACGATGAAGTGGATGTTCTAACAATAGAAACATTAACTGAAGCTCCTTGTTTAGGTGGGTTAAACGTATTAGACATACCAGAAAATGATTTAAATTATGGGTTAGTAATTTATATTAACGATGTTGTTGTTTTAGATATACCTGAAGACGATTTAAATTATGGGTTAGTAATATAAAAAATAAAATAAATAAAA